>ERZ840096.53-NODE-53-length-185788-cov-5.235187_pt1 | contig 185788 bp, 183 predicted proteins | sample MGYA00519878_ERZ840096 | MGnify/ENA primary metagenome ERZ840096 (study PRJEB31850, sample SAMEA3708865) | human gut metagenome | biome: human gut; feature: human-associated habitat; material: faeces | place: China | collected 2014 ... | reverse complement strand
ACAGTCACCTGTACCCCAACAAGCAGGTGGAGGTAGCCAGACAGCTTGACGGCATTATGCCGTGAGCCTCTGGCTACAAAAATCGCTGCAAATGTAGCCAATTTGTAGCCGCTAAATAAGAAAAATCCTGAAAAACGCTGTATTACCAACGTTTTTCAGGATTCAGAAAACACTAAATATTTATTCCCACTCAATCGTTCCCGGGGGTTTATCCGTAATATCGAACATTACGCGGTTAACGTGGGGCGTTTCGGCAATAATTCTGTTGCTGATTGTGCGGAGCAGGTCATAGGGAAGCTCTGCAAACTCGACCGTCATTGCATCGGTCGAAGTTACCGCGCGAACGCCGATTGCGTAGTCATAGGTGCGCTGATCGCCCATAACACCGACCGAGCGTATTCCCGTAAATACCGTGAAATATTGCCAAATCGAACGGTCAAGACCTGCTTTCGCAATTTCATCGCGGAGGATAAAGTCGGACCTTCTCAGGATGTCGAGCTTTTCGTCGGTAATGTCGCCGAGGATGCGGATCGCAAGCCCGGGACCCGGGAAGGGCTGCCTCCATACAAGGGGAGCGGGCATGTTCAAACTTTCGCCGAGGAGGCGAACCTCATCCTTGAAGAGGATGCGGAGCGGTTCTATAAGGCCTTTGAATGCGATATCTTCGGGCAGGCCGCCGACATTATGATGGCTTTTAATCACGGATGCTCCGCCTGCGCCGCTTTCGATAACATCGGGATAAATCGTGCCCTGAAGCAGGTAGTCCGCGCCGATTTTCTTTGCTTCATCTTCGAAAACGCGAATGAATTCTTCGCCGATTATCTTGCGCTTGCGCTCGGGTTCCGTAACGCCTGCAAGTTTTGAAAGGAAGCGATCTTTTGCATTGACTTCGATAACATTCAGGCCGATTTCGTTGCGATAGAAGCCCATTACTTCCTCCGCCTCGTTCAAGCGAAGAAGGCCGTGATCAACGAATATGCAGGTCAGCCTGTCGCCGATCGCCTTATGTACAAGGGTTGCGGCAACGGAAGAATCAACGCCGCCCGAAAGGCCCGCAACAACTCTGCCGTTTCCGACCTTTGCGCGCACTTCTTCAATGAGCTGATTTGCAAGGTTTGCCATTGACCAGCCGCCCTTGCAGCCGCAGATCTCATACACGAAATTATGGAAAAACTGCTTGCAGTATTCGGTGTGGTTAACCTCGGGGTGGAACTGAACGCCGTACAGCCTGCGCTCTTCGTTTGCGAACGCGCAGATTTCGCAATTATCGCTGCTTGCAATAATTTCAAAACCGGGAGGGCAAACAAGGCAGGAGTCGTTATGGCTCATCCATGTTATTGAATCGGGCATGTCCTTAAACAGTGGGCTGCGTTTGAAATGCATGGGTGTTTTGCCGTATTCACGCGTCGGAGCGGGGCCGACTTTGCCGCCGAGTTTTTGGCACATAAGCTGCATTCCGTAGCAAATGCCAAGCACGGGCACGCCGAGGTTGAACAGCTCATCGGAGCAGGTTCGTGCGCCTTCAAGATATGCACTGTCCGGCCCGCCGGACAGAATAATACCGCACAGACCGTCGCCCTTGATCTTTTCGATCGGGGAATCCGGCGGCAGGAGCTCGCTGTAAACACCTGCTTCACGCACTCTGCGTGCAATGAGCTGGTTATACTGCGCTCCGAAATTGATGATTACAATTCTCTCCATATAGTATTCCTTATATAAACCATTTTGTTGTAAGCAAGATGTTGTTTCCGCAAATTTACTGTTCACGGAAACGGATTCCGTCGGGCGTTGCCTCTTCGATTATTGCAAGCGAATATAAATCAATACCTCTTGCGCGCAGCGCATCGCCGCCGCCCTGGAAGCCTTTTTCAACCGCAATACCGATGCCGACAAGTTCCGCACCGGCCTGTTCAATGATCGCAACAAGCCCGCGCATTGCTTCGCCGCGCGCCATAAAATCATCGATGATCAGGATTCTGTCTCCCGGATGCAGCCACTCTGCGGAAACAATGAGTGTAACTTTCTTTTTGTAAGTATAACTCATGATTTCGCTTTTAAAAAGTCCGCCTTCGATATTGTCGCTCTTTGCTTTTTTTGCAAATATCATCGGCACACCCATCTTTTCGGCGCAAACCGTTGCAAGCGGAATGCCGGACGCTTCGACAGTCATAACCGCCGTCAGTCCGTTTATGTCAAAATGAGCAATGAATTCATCCGCCAGCTTGCCCAAAAAAGCAGCGTCAACGCGGTGGTTCAAAAATCCGTCAACCTTTACAACATTGCCGGGAAGAACCTTTCCCTCGCGCGCAATGCGCTCCTCCAAAAGTTTCATGCCGAACGCCCTCCGTGTTTTCGGGTCGTGCGCAGCAAAAGTGCCGATTTTTCAAAAAAAGCTTGCAAATCAAAGCCTTTTTGGGCTTGCAGCAGATCCGCACCGCATTTCCCTAATAAATATTTGAATTTTACTATAAATCCACAGGTTTCGCAAGGGAAAACTTCAGTTATATTATACACGATTGCAGGTATATATCAACGATTTAAATCTCCCCCCGCAGCGTACTGCGGGGGGAGTGTTTTATGCTTTTTTACATGTCTGCAACTGCATTGAGCATATTCATATAGGCTTTAATTGCGCCTATCTGCAAATTTTTCAGCAATCCGCTCAGTTCAACGCGATTTTGCGTTTCTGCCGAATTGAAGGCTGTTACAAGTGCGGTGAGCTGCATATAGTACTCATCCAGCGCATCAATGACGCCTCTGCCGTCGTGCACGCCGTTCAATGCGGAACGCAGGCTTCGGATGTTTTCAAGCAATTCGCTCCCGATGGCCTTTCCGTATTCAATGCCGCGTTCGGCTGTGTCGTAATTTATCACTTCGTTGTTTAAATCATTAATTATTCCGAACGAAAACCCGACCGCTTCCGCAATTCCGTCCAAGCGCTCCGCTTCTGCCGTGACCTCAATTTCAACGGGTTCGCATGCAAAGGGCACGATTTCCGCCTGGTACCCCTGTTCAACAAGGCGTTTTCGAACGCTTTCGGCGCCCGCTTCCGTTGTGTATGCCGAGGCAAAAACCGAAACGCTTCCGTCCCCGTTGTCGATAATGCAGCCTGCCGCTCCGAGTGCACGCACGGAGGCACTGAGCGCACTTGCTTCGGCATCGGATTCAAAACTGCCGAGCCGCAGTGCATACATGTCCAGCCCCGAAAAATGCATTTTTTGCGTTTGCGGGTTCGAAAAACTCAGGCCCGGGGTTGCCGCTGCGGGTTCGGTAACCGCGGGCGTATTCCCGCCGTGTTTTCTGCCGAAAACGTTTTCCGTAAGCCATGAGCCGACCGAAGTTGCAAATAAAACATAAATAATACCGCCCATCAGCAGCAGGAGCATCAGCAATCCGAATCCTCCCCCGCTCTCTCCGCGTCCGCCGGCGGCGGAATATGCCTGATATCCCCCGCGCCTGCGCCTTGTGTTCTTTCGTCTGCGTCTGTATTCCATGTTTGCCTTCCTTTCGCGTTTTGCGCCCGTTTTTGGATTTCCCGTTAACGGTTTATGCAGAAGGGAGGCACGGTATGAATATAAGGTGTGCCGTGAACACCTGCTGCGTTCGGTTCACGGGCACGCAGACTTCGGTTTCGGTTTATTTTTCGTCCCCGTCAGGCCGCCAGAGATATTTTTCCATGTTCACATGCCCGTCAACAAACTCAACCCCGTCTGCGGAAAGCAGCTGAATCTGCATGTTTTCACCGCCGAAAGCAAATGCGGCAGAAGCTTTGCCCTGCCTGTTCACAACGCGATAGCATGGAATTTCGGAGGGATCCGGATTTACATGCAGGGCATAGCCTACAACACGTGCCCAGCGCGGATTGCCCGCAAGAGCAGCGATCTGCCCGTAGGTTGCAACTTTGCCTCGCGGAATTTTGCTAACTACTTTATAAATTTTTTCAAACACCGTATCTTCCACAGTTTTTTCTCCGTTCTTTTTTGTTCAGCATCTGCCTTTGCCGCTGCATGTATTCAACATTTTTAAAATAATCATTTTTCGATATGTTACCATGCAAATGCAAGCAAAGTTTCATTAATCGCTGAAACGCCTTTTTGAAGGGCCTTCAGCTCATTTAAGCAGCCGTCAACTGCAATTTCAATGAATTCATCCGCCATTTCGCCCGTAAAAAAGAATGCGGGGGACGCCTTCGTTAAATCTCCGGAGTTTTGTTTATAATCCGAATACATTTCCGCAAGGAACTCCCGCGGTTTAAATTCCGCGATATGACTCAGCTCTTCTGCGTTCAAATTCTCCGGCAAAACAATATTGAAAGTCAAACCATGTCTTTTTGACAGGTATGTATTTGCTTTTCGATAATCATCGTGAAGCCTGTCTATGTTTCCGTCGGTGTGCGGATCCCAATTATATTTCCCGTAAATAAAGCCGCGAAAAAGCAGGTCCTGAACAAGATGCAGGTAATAGCCCAAATAAAGGTCATCTGTCATCACCTTCCGTCCGAATCTGCTGCGGAATGCTGTTAAATCGTAGGTCTTTTTTGTGCCGCTGCAAACTAACTTCAAAAAATGCGCCTTTTTGCTCTCTTCCGAAGACCATCCTGCCGAGTCGGGCATTATTATGCCAAAGCGAAATCTGTCGGGGTTTTTAAATTCAACGCATTTCAATAACCGTTCCGCTGCCGCGTGATGCACTATTCTTGCCGCCATGTTTTCCCTTCCTTCTGTTCAAAATCTTAATCCTTTGAAAGAAGGATACCATAAAACGAGGCGACAGGTAAAGCTGCTTTTTTTCAAAACACGCCTGCATTGTCAAAAGCTTGCAGTATCCGTGCCGATTTGATATAATGTTGCTTAACAGGCGGGCAATGCTCGTGCATTTGCCCGAAAAAACCCAAAACGGCTGAACAGTCGAGATGCAAAGGTATTCGGAGATACGGGTTCGGAATGAGAGAAACTTTTTACAGAACGGCAATGCTGCTTGGTGAGGATGCAGAAAACATCCTGCTCGAATCCAAGGCGGCGGTTTTCGGAGTCGGCGGAGTCGGCGGACACTGCGTTGATGCATTGGTTCGCTGCGGCCTCGGCCGAATTGCAATTTTTGACTCGGCAAAGGTCAAGCCGAGCAATCTGAACAGGCAAATTTGTGCAAAAAAATCCACCGTAGGCATGAAAAAAGTTGAAGCGATGAGTCTTCATATTGCGGATGTTTCAGACTGCATCACCGAAGCATTCGACTGTTTTGTGACGCGTGAAAATGCGGAAGAGCTGATTCCCGCGGATGCCGATATAATCATCGATGCCGTGGATAATGTCACGGCAAAGATCGCACTCATTGAGGCAGCGTCACGATGCGGCATTCCGATTCTTTCCAGCATGGGTGCGGGCAACAGACTTGAGCCGGACAAAATTCGCATTGCGGATATCTTTGAAACAAGCATCGACCCGCTTTCCCGCGTTATGCGCAGAGAATTGCGCAAGCGCGGTATAAAAAAACTCAAAGTTGTTTATTCCGTTGAAGAGCCGAAAACACCCGTCATTCCCGTTCCGGATCCGGATATGAAGCTGAACGCACCCGCAAGCGTACCCTTTGTTCCCGGAGCGTTCGGGCTTGCTCTTGCTTCGGAGGCCGTTCGCACAATTCTTGAACGAAAAAGGAGGATAAGTTTTAATGAATAACAAAAAAACACGACTGCAAAGGTTCATTTCATCGTCGATCGCCGTGCTTCTTTTTGCCGCGATCGCACTCGGCGCGGCACTGCCTGCGGCAGCATCGACAGCCGCGAGCTTTACGGCGGACTTTGCCGAAACCCAAACCGACATAGCAGCCGGTAATCTCCGTTCGAACGATGAACGGGAATTTTCAAGCGGCATTCCTATGGATGCCAACGGCATTCCTATGGATGCCAACGGCATTCCTATGAATGCCGACGGTGTTCCGAAACTGAAGCGCGATGTGCGAAGAAGTGTAAATTCTGATTTTTCGTTTATAAATGTCAAGCTGTCCGTCGGAGAAACGGCAAGTGTTCGCCTTGAGCTTTGCGGCGCATATTATGTTGCGGAAAATATGCGTGCTGTTGTCGGCAGCGAAAGCTCCCCCCGTGCAGCTGCCGTCACCGTTGAAGACGGTAAAATTACGCTCAGCTCGGGCGGTTCAACCGTTTATCGGGGTTCCGAAATAACGCTTATGCGCGTGAATTACAACGAATCCGCCGGTTGGCTCCAGCTCTTTTGCAGCGGAAACGCAAACGAAAGGAAATACTTGGGCAACCTTGTTTTCCGCATCAATGATGACGGAACGCTCCGAGTCATCAACAATATTCCGACGGCGCATTATCTCTACGGCATCGTGCCTTACGAAATGAGCGAGTCCTGCCCCATCGAATCACTCAAATGCCAGGCGGTCGCCTCAAGAACCTATGCATTCGGCTTTACCATGCCCGGTGATGATTATGATATAACCGATTCGTTTAACTATCAGGGTTATCGCGGCTATAAACCCGGCTACGAAAAATGTATGCGTGCCTGCGTTGAAACAACGGGCGTCATTCTGTCTGTCGATAACGAAATCCCGCTTGCGTTTTACGGCGCAACAAACGGCGGAGAGACCGCTTTGCCGTCGCACCTTTTCGGATATGATTCGCTTGACCCGCTGTATGAAATCCGTCTTGATGACATTGACTTTTACGAATCCAACCCTGCCTGCAGGCAGAATCTTGAAATTACATACGGAGAAATATCCGACAACGAAGCATTTAACGCCCTCCTTCGCAAAGAGGCGAAAAAAATTGTCGGATCTTCCGTTCGGCTTATTTCAATTCTTGAAACGGATGTGAACACACCGAAATTCGAAAACTGCGAACGCAACATGGCGAATGTTGATGTGCGTATTCTTGTTGGCACCGGCAGCGGCGAGCAGGAAGTTTCCTTCGGGTTTTCAGCCGACAGGTTGAAAGCTGAAGGTGTTTTTACAAAAAATTATAAAATGTACTGGGGAGAACCGACGAGCACCGGTTACAACATCTATTTCTGCCGCTACGGGCACGGCCTCGGAATGTCGCAATACGGTGCTCAGGCGCGGGCGCGTGAGGGTCAGACGTATCAGCAGGTGCTTAAATTTTACTATGGGAAAATGAAGCTTACCGATGTTTGCGAGCTGAATCCCGAGCGTCCTTTTGCATACAGCCTTAATATCAAAGCATACGGCGAGTTCAACACAACCAATGTCAACCTTCGTTCCGGTCCCTCCGCATCATTCACAAGTTTGGGCAAGTTCAACACTGGCACGCATGTTGACGTTATCAATGCCGTTAACGGTTGGATTTGCTGCATTGCGGACGGCAAACTCGGCTATGTTCGCGGCGATTATATCGATGTTAAGCTTTTCCCGTCGCCCATTGCTGCGCAGCAAAGAGTCTGCGAGGCAAAAACAACCGAAGCGGCCGCCCTTCGTACCTCCCCTTCTCAATATGCAGCCGAAATCGTGTCACTCAGTGCCGGTGCACAGATCCGCGTTTGGTTTGAAATCGGGGACTGGTACTATGTTCGAATCGGACACCGTTCCGGCTTTGTTGAAAAGAGCAAAATAATTATCGGAGATTGGTTCATCATAGACCTTCATGCGATCGTTTCATCGCAAATAGACGACGGAATCCTCCCGCGGCCGTGAGTTTGCGGCGAAACGGTGCGGGGTGAGTATCCAGACATTCACCGTATTGTTCCAATCAACTGTACAGTACGCAAAGTATGCATAAACAGCCCTTCCGAATGCATCGACATCGGAAAGGGCTGTTTGTTTTTGTGACATTTAAGCGACTTTTTTAAGAGCCGTGCTGCGCGGCGGTTTTAAGCAGAAGCATGAACCCAGTCAGCAATATGAGAAAGGAAAAATTAAACAGGGAAAACTCTTTTACATATGCTCCTGATTTTCCGGGATTATGCTTTACATATTCACGGAAAGTGATGAGGCTTGCAAGCGATGCGATGAGTGTGCCGACGCCGCCGATATTTACTCCGACAAGCAGATCCGCATAGTTTTCCGTGAACTGTGAAAGCAGAATTGCGGACGGAACATTGCTTATGAACTGGCACGAAAGAACACTGAACACAAGCGTGTTCCGCTCCAAAAGCCCCGACAGAAACTGCCGAACGATGCCTATTCTGCTCATATTTCCCGCAAAAATAAAGAAGAATACAAATGTCAGCAGCAGCGGCCAATCAACTGCGAGCAATGCCTTTCGGTCCGCCGCAAGCAAAACAGCCGGTATTATAACCAAGCCTATCCAATACGGAATTCCTCTGAAAACTATCGCAATTGCCAACGCAAAAAGCGCAAGGTAAACCGCAAGACGCACCGGCGGAAGCCGAAACTTTTCATCGCTCAGCTCCAGCGGTTCCGGCTTTACAAATACCAGACAGCAAAACGTGATAAGAGCGACCGAAAAAACGAAAGGCGGTGCCATGATACGCATAAACTCAAGGTTCGGGATTTCAAACTTTGTGTAAAGATACAGGTTCTGCGGATTTCCGAACGGAGTCAGCATTCCGCCGAGATTTGCGGCTATATTCTGCATTATGAAAGTGAATGCCATGTATTTTTCTTTGTGCGTTGTTGTGAGCACAAAAAATCCCAGCGGCAAAAACGTCAGCAGAGCCATGTCGTTTGCTATCAACATGGAACCGATAAAAGTTATGTACACAAGGGCAAGCACGCTCATGCGGGCGTTTTTAAAAAGCCGAACTATTTTGCGTGCCAGCATGTAAAAAAAGTTAATGTTCTTCAGCGCACACACAACCGCAAGCACGCAAAACAGGCATGTCAGAGTTTTGAAATCGAAATACCCCGAATAAAGCTTATCCGGAGGCACAAAAAACATGGTTATGACCGCAGCCGAAAGCGCAATGACCATTACGGTATTTTTCTTTACAAACTGTTCAATCGCTGACAGAATGCATACCTTATTCATTCTCTTTGCGCTGCTGCTTTTTCTTTCGTTCATTTTTTCACCCTTTGCATTTTTTTGCTGAAAGAGCAACGGAATTCATTTTGCAAAACAAAAGGAAGCAATCGAACGAATGCTTCCTTTGTTTGGTAGCGGCAATCTGATTCGAACAGATGACACTCCGGGTATGAACCGAATGCTCTAGCCAGCTGAGCTATGCCGCCGTATTCGTGCGGAGGGGCTGATGCACGACCGCAATTGAAATGGTTGCGGGGGAGGGACTTGAACCCCCGACCTTCGGATTATGAGCCCGACGAGCTACCGACTGCTCCACCCCGCGATGGTCATTGCCTTTGGAACTCTCGCTCCACAATGCAGGAGCTATGATACCACGCACGGAAGCGGTTGTCAAGCATTATTTTTAAAAAAGTTATATATATTTTCTTTACCTGTTTGTGTTTGAATTTTATATTGTTAATCTGGGTTGACATTGCCAAAAATAAGTGTTAGAATTCTCATCAAATTAAATTTGGCTTTGATGGAGAAAAGAGCGGCGGTTGCCCAAGAGAGGTTCGCATTTGCTGGGAGCGAGCCGCAATTAAAGCTCATAAAGTTCGCTCCGGAGCCGCAGCGGTGAAGTTTTGCCTTCCGAATCTCGAATTTGCGCCGTGCCGTGTCCGTCGGTACTCTTCGGGCTCATTCACGGACAAAAGCGGGTTTGGACCGGGGCAAATGTGTAGTCGCTGCCGCGTCAGACCCGATAAAGTCTTTTTGAGGCAGCCTTGGACTGTTGCTGTTTGTGAACGCAATTTCGCGGATGCATTCGGCACGTTTCGGGCTGTGAAACAGGGTGGTACCACGAGAAAAGCGCACTCGTCCCTCAGGGACGGATGCGCTTGATTTATTTTGCTGAACAAATTTCTTTGATTTGAAAAAATAAAGGAGAAAAACAAAATGCTTGACGAACTTGCAAAAATCCGTGAGGACGCGCTTAAGCGGCTTGAGAACATCAAAAGCGAAGAAGAGCTGTCCGAACTGAACACCTCCGTTTTGGGCAGAAACGGCGCATTGACGGCTATTCTGCGCACAATGGGCAAACTCTCTGCCGAAAGGCGCGCGCAGCTCGGCAAAGCGGCCAATGAGGTTAAGCAGTCCATTGCCGAAGCACTTGAAGCACGAAAAGCAATGCTTGACGCATTTGCAGAGCAAAAGCGCATTGAAGACGAAACCGTTGACGTTACCCTTCCGGGCGTTATCGAGCTGCCGTCCGGCAAGCTCAACCCGCTTACCAAGGTATATCGCGAAATCCGCGATGCGCTTGTTGGATTGGGCTTCACAACCTTTGAAGGGCCCGAAATCGAATATGACGATTTTAACTTCACAAAGCTGAACCTTCCGCCGGATCACCCCGCAAGGGATATGCAGGATACCTTCTACATCAACGACAGGGTTCTGCTGCGCACGCACACATCCCCCTGCGAAGCGCGCGCGCTTATGGCACTTAAGCCCCCGTTCCGCCTTGTTATTCCGGGAAGAGTTTTCCGCGTTGACGAGCCCGATGCAAGCCACAGCCCTGTTTTCATGCAGATTGAAGGGCTTGTTGTTGACAAAAACCTGACATTTGCCGATTTGAAAGGCACTATCGACACTTTTGTTAAGGCCGTTTTCGGCGAGAACGTCCGCTCACGCCTCCGTCCGAGTTATTTCCCGTTCACGGAGCCTTCTGCCGAGGTTGATATTTCCTGCACGATCTGCGGCGGAAAAGGATGCAGCTCCTGCAAGGGCACGGGCTGGATGGAGATTATGGGCTGCGGCATCACAAACCCGCATGAACTTCAAAACTGCGGACTCGATCCCAACGAATGGTCCGCGCTTGCATTCGGCGTCGGAGTTGACCGCGTTGCGTGCCTGAAATACGGCATCAGCGACATTCGCCTGCTTTACGAAGGCGATGCGCGTTTCCTCAGGCAGCTGTAATTAAGGAGGGCAAAATAATGAAACTACCGCTTAAATGGCTGAAAGATTATGTTGACTATAACGTAACACACAAAGAGTTTGCTTCAAAAATGCTCCTGCGCGGATTCGAGGTTGCGGATATCATTCCCGAAATGAAGGTCAGCAACGTTGTTGTCTGCACAATAACGCATATTGAGCAGCACCCGAATGCGGAAAGGCTGCGCGTTTGCAATATCGATATCGGCGCGGAAAACGAACTTGTTATCGTTACCAATGCGGCTAATGTGTATGAAGGCTGCCAGGTTCCCGTTGCGCTGGACGGCGCGATCCTTGCGGACGGCACGGAAATAAAGCCCACAAAGATGCGCGGCGTGCTGAGCAGCGGAATGTTCTGCGGCGGTGCGGAACTCGGCATCAACGATGTTGAATACGAGGGCGCGGGTGCGGACAACGTTCTGATTCTGAACGACGGCACAAAATACACAAACGGTATGCGCATTCAGGAAGCACTCGGGCTTGACGATGTCATTTTCGATATTGAACTCACGCCCAACCGCCCCGATTGTCAAAGCATTATCGGCCTCTGCCGCGAGGCTGCGAGTGCTCTCGGTCAGAAATTCCACGAACCTGTCATCAAACCCGTTGCCGGCAGCGGCAGTGCGGCGGATTATGCAAAGGTCACCGTGCTCAATCCCAACCTTTGCCCGCGCTATTGCGCAAGGGTTGTGACCGATTTGAAAATCGAGCCCTCACCGAAATGGATGCAGCTGCGTCTGAAGCTTTCGGGAATCCGTCCGATCAACAATATTGTTGATATCACAAATTATGTTCTGCTCGAATACGGTCATCCGATGCATGCATTCGACCTTGCCTGCATTGAAGATGCGCATATTGTTGTTCGCAATGCCGTTGAGGGCGAGGTCGTAACAACGCTTGACGGCAAACAACGCGCCGTAACACCGGATATGCTGCTCATTGCCGACCCGCATAAGGGCGTCGGCATCGCAGGCGTCATGGGCGGACTGAATTCCGAAATCACCGAAAATACAAAGGTCACGCTGTTCGAAAGTGCGGTGTTCAACGCTGCAAACATCCGCCGCACAACGCAGAAGCTGCATCATTCAACCGACTCCTCCGCAAGGTTCACAAAGGGCGTTGAAGCCGTGAATGCGGAGCTTGCGGTCAACCGCGCGATTGAGCTTGTTGACATTCTCGGAGCCGGCAGGGTCATCGGCAGCATGATCGACGTTTGCAATGCGGATATTTCCGAAAAAGTCGTGAATGCGGATGTTTGTCATATTAACCGTATTCTTAACACGAAACTCAGCGGAGAATCCATGGCGGAGCTGCTTTCGACCATCAGCATTCCCGCTGAGGTTTGTGAAAACAAGCTGCGTATCAAGGTTCCTCACTTCCGCACGGATATTGAAGACGGAATCGAAACCGACTGGGATATTGCGGAAGAAGTCGGGCGGCTTTACGGCTACGATAACATTGAGCCTACGCTTATGCACGGCGATTCCTTCCAAGGCAGACTTTCCCGCTCCGTCATAATTGAAGACAGGGTGAAGGATACAATGGCTGCAATGGGCTTCATGGAGCTTTATAATTACAATTTCACATCTCCGCAGGAATACGATCTGCTGCTTATTCCGGAGAATGACGAAAAGCGCAACACCGTTCGCCTGCAAAACCCCTTCGGCGAGGATCAAAGCCTTATGCGCACAACGCTTATCGGCGGCCTGCTCCGCACGATGCGCACAAACTGCAACAAAAAGAGCGGCCACGGCAGGTTCTTCGAAATCGGCAATGTTCACTTCAACAACCCCGATCTGCCCGAGGAACGCAAGATGCTCGGCATTATCGCATACGGCGGTGCAGGAAATGTCCGCAATGCCGAAAACTTTTTCACGCTTAAAGGTATAATTGAAAAGCTGTTCGAAATACTCGGCATTGAGAACGCAAGGTTTGAGCGCGGAGGCGGAGCGTATCTGCACCCCGGCCAGAAAGCCGTTGTTTCAATTGACGGCGAAGTCATCGGTGAAATGGGCTGCACTCACCCCCGCGTTGAAAAGAATTTCGGCCTGAGCTGCAACGCATACCTTGCCGAAATCGATTTCAACAAGCTTGCGGCGCACACAAACAATTCACGCAAATACATACCTTTGCCCAAATTCCCGATCGTGCCGCGTGATATTGCGGTTGTTGTTGACAGGAACATTGAAGCACAGACTGTCATTGACATCATCAACACAGCCAAGACACAGGTTATTGTTGAAAACGCAAAGGTATTCGATGTCTACTATCCCAAAGAAGCGGGCGACAAGGGCATCCCCGAAGGCAAGAAGAGCATGGCATTCAGCTTCGAACTCCGTTCCGATGAACGCACGCTTACTGATGAAGACATCAACCGTGCAGTGAATACCATTTTGAAGGCTCTCAAATTCCGTCTTGATGCGGTTCTGAGGTCATAACTGTTTTCCGTTTCTGCGGTTTTTAAGCCGATTCCGCTTATTTCGGACTGTTTTCGGGAAGCGTTCCGTATTTGCTTATTCGGACCGTTTCCCGCATCGGCCGCCGCTCCCGTTCCGCATCTTCGGTGCCGCGCGGGAGCGGCCGCACCGACCGAGAAAGTTTTAATTAAATCAACGAAACACCGCCTAAAGGAGGTTTCCGCCAAAAATGCTTGCTTGTTTTTTTCTCGGCTCCTTTTCAAAAAGTTTCGCTATGTTTTGCAGGGATTTACACAAATCGCCTGATTAACGAGTATGTTTAACATTGTTTTGGTTCAGCCGGAAATACCGCAAAACACCGGCAATATATCCCGAACCTGTGCCGTTACCGGCTGCAGGCTGCACCTTGTTCGTCCCCTCGGTTTTTCCGTTGATGACAGGTATTTGAAGCGCGCCGGTTTGGACTACTGGAACGAGCTTGAGATTTACTATTACGACAGTTTTGAAGAACTTGAAGCGGCTCATCCCGATGCACGGTTCCATCTGCTTTCCACCCATGCGGAAGCAAGCTTTGCCGAAGCGCAATTCCTGCCCGGCGATTTTCTTGTTTTCGGAAAGGAAACGGCGGGACTCGGACAGGAACTGCTCTCAAGGCGCAGCTCGGATGCAATTCGCATTCCCATGCGAAAAGGTCTGCGTTCACTCAACCTTTCAAACTCCGTGGCAATCGTCGTTTACGAGGGCTTGCGTCAAAACGGATATGCCGGGCTTGTGTGACGCCGTTTCAATCCCGTTCCGTTATAAATAACTTTTTGTTAAATTCGGGCGTATCTGCCCATATGATAAAAGAGGTTGCAGCAATGGCAAAAATCGAATCACACAACACGCTTGAAAAAATACTTGAAAACGGCATCATTGCAATATCCCGCGGCAATTACGGCGACACTCTGCTTCGCGCCGTTGATGCGGCTGCACGCGGCGGAATCAAAGCCGTTGAAATTACGTTTGAGCAAAATCTTGCACCCGAAATTGCGGGCGAAGCATTGGATAAACTTGTTCGCAGATTCGGCACTGTACTGGCTGTCGGCGCGGGCACGGTGCTGACGCTTGAACAGCTCAGCATTGCAGCACAGGCGGGAGCGAAATATATTGTTTCGCCGAACAGTGACTGCTATATAATCAAGGAAACAAAGCGGCGCGGGCTGATTTCGATTCCGGGCGCAATGACGCCGACGGAAATCACGGCAGCTCATGCGGCAGGTGCTGATATTGTGAAGCTGTTCCCCGCCGGTGCACTCGGAGTGGAATACTTCAAAGCGATCAAAGCACCTCTCAGGCATATTCCTGTTGCGGCTGTCGGCGGAGTTACACCCGAAAACCTTTTGCTCTTTAAAAAGGCGGGTGCGTGCGCATACGGCATCAGCACGGGGATTTTTAATGCAGCTGCAATAAAAAGTGAAGATTACGAACGTGTGCGCCTTCTGGCGCGCGAATACGTTCGACTTGCTGCGCAGCAGGATTAACCGCCGCGCTTTCGGCAGCATAAAGTAAACAATTTGACAGTGCATACGGAGAAACAGTTTTGAGCGATAAAACATGCAGCAATATTCACGAGGGACACCGAAAGCGACTGCGTGAAAGCTATATCAAAAGCAACGGAAGCGATGCTCTCAGGGATCATCAGCTGCTTGAACTTCTGCTGTTTTATGCCATTCCCCGGCGGGATGTAAATCCGCTTGCACATCGTCTGGTCAACCGCTTCGGTTCACTCCGCGGAGTGCTTGAAGCAAGCTTTTCCGAACTTGCGGAAGAAGGAGTTTCGCAAAGCACGGCCATTTTGATTAAATTGGTCGGCGATATCAATTTTCGCGCAAAAATTGCCGACGCAGCCGGGAAACAATTGAAAAATACCGATGATGCAATGGATTTTTGCAGTGCATTGATTGCGGAAGAACGCGAGGAGGTTTGCCTTGCGGTTTGTCTCAACGCAAAATCCGCCGTAACTTACAGCGAAATTGTGGGACGGGGAAACAGCTCCGAAACGCCGTTTTCGTTAAGGCGAATTGTTGAGATCGCACTCGCACAAAAATCGAATGCAATAATCATTGCTCACAATCATCCGTCCGGCGATCCGAAGCCCTCCGTACTTGATATTGAAAATACGCGGCGCCTCAGGCTTCTGCTCAACGAAGTCGGAATCGACATGCAGGAACATATCATAGTTTGCAGCAGTGCATGTTATGCGATAGTTCGCGGATACTCAAGAAGCACGGAGCATTTCGGCAGCACTTCCGATACCGCACAGAAAACCTGCACGGAAGATAAGCCTGCGCGCATCACTGTATCAAACAGCGGTGCGTGACGCTGCGTCATTAAATAATGTCGGCTTAACCGTTATTATCATCGCTCAATACTTTGGATTGAGCAAGGAAAGGACATAGGCAGCAATAAAATGAATCAAAAAACAAAAAAGCATTCCGAAACAGCCGAACGCATTATGCTTTTTATCGGCGCAGCATCACTTCTGCTCGCATTCTGCATCTGCTTCGGATGCACCGGAAACAGCAGTGCGAAGACCTTGCAGCAGCTTTTTGACGAAATCAACAGCACAGGCAAAATGGCGGCTCTGACTGCCGTTCCAACCGAAGATTACTTTCCCGTTTTCGGAATCGAAGCGGAAAAGGTTGAGGACTCCGTGTTTTATATCGCAGAAAACCCCTCGTCATCGGCGGATGAAGCCGCAATATTCAAAGCCGTTGATGAAACCTATGCCAAAACGCTTGAACGAATCTTCAAGGCACGAATTCAGGCACAGGCTCAGCTCGCTCAAAGCTACAGCATTGAGCAGTATGACAAGATTAAAAGCACTCAGATTAAACGTAACGGCTGCTATGTTTATTATGTTGTGAGCGAATCGGGAGCGGAACTGACCGAAATGCTTGACTCCGGTATTGCAGGCATCATTGCGCAGAGCTGATATCTTTTTTATCGGATTTCGGTGTTTCGGGATATTTGATTTTGCGGCAAAAAAGCAACCGGATTCGGATTTTGTGAGCTGCATTGCGCTTGCAATTGACAAGCCCGCACCAATGTGGTAGAATTCTTCAACAGAAGCGGTGCTGCGGGTATGCATACCGCACTTTCATAGTGCCGCGAAAAACAATATTATGAGGCTTAGTTTTATGAAGTTAGGTAAAATTGTTGCTGCTCTGCTTGCCTGTTTGTTCGCATTGGGGTTATTTGCATGCAAAAAAACGGATGATCCCGTTATCGACATCGGCGGCAGCGCATCCCCCAACCAAACCGATGCTTCCGCAACCCAACAGGGTTCGGTCGCAGACAGTGCAACCCCAAACAGCGGTTTATCCACAAGTGTACCCACTTCGGAAGGAACATCGGATATTAATCCCACGCCGACTGAAGCTCCGGATAACGAATGTATCGTGTCCCTCGGCAGTGAAACCGCACCCGCACGCAACACAATGCCCACGGAAACTTACGGTTTAAGTGATACTGAATGTGAAAGCTGGTTTTCCGATGCCGTGTTTATCGGGGATTCAATCACCATCGGTTGGGAAAACTATAACAATCGCATGCTCGAAAAAATCCCGAATTTTTTCGGAAATACGCGATTCTTTTGTGAAGGCAGCTACGGTGTCGGACATGCACTTGAGCCGATTTCGGATTCCAGCCTGCATCCCATTTACGGCGGAGAACAATGCTACATTTGGGATGCCGTTAAGAAAATGGGCGCAAAAAAGGTCTTCATTCTGTTCGGATTGAACGACATTTCCATTCGGGGTGTTCAGGGCACTGCGGACAACTATGCCGAAGTCATTTCGAAGATTCGCCGCGAAAGCCCCGAAACGGAGATTTACGTTATCAGTGCAATGTATATGTTCAAAGGCAGCGAGCACGAAAAGCTGAACAACAAGAATATCTATGCACTTAACAAACTGCTTGCCGAAATGTGCCGCGAAAACGGCTATGAATTTGTTAATATCGCAAGCAATCTTATTGACGAGGGCGGCTTCCTTCCCAAGGAGTACTGCTCCGACAACTATGTTCATCAGACCTACTCCGCATATGCGGTTTGGGCGGATGTCCTTCGCAGTCTTGCCGCAAGGCATATAACCGGTCAAGGAAGGCTTGTTTTCGAATAATCCAAGCGTTTGAACTGCCGTTTATGAATTACTCAGACCGACTTTGTGCAATATAATTTCGGTCGACACACAGAAAGATGCTCCTCGGGTTTTATTATCCGAAAAGATATCATGGAGGAAAAACAATGAAACGCACTGTATCCCTTGCACTCTCTGCCGTTCTTGCTCTTGCTATGCTCCTTTTCATCGGCTGCAAAGGCAATGAAACTCAGCCTAAGCAGGCGGATGTTGAAGCGGTTTACACAAAGCTTGTTGAATCCGGTCAGCTTCCGTCAATGACAAAAGTGCCCGAGAGGGATCTTGAAGAGGTTTACGGAATCGATAAAACAAAGCTTGCGCAGTGGACAATGTACCTGTCAGAAAACTATGCGGTCACAGTCGGCGAAGTTTCGATTTTTGAAGTTTCCGATGCGGCATATGCCGAGGAACTGCAAAGTATTCTTCAGAATCGACTTGACAGGCTCCGCAAGGTTGCAAAAGAATATGCACCCGCCGAGACCGCAAAACTCGATCCTGTGGAAGTGCATCGCGTCGGCAATTATGTTTACATGGTTGCGGGCAGCGACTACAATGCTCTCATGAAAATCATGCAGGAGAACATCGGCTGATGGTTTTTTCAAGTCTGCTGTTCATCTTCATCTATCTTGTTGTAACTTTGGCACTGTATTATGCAGTGCCTAATCGCGTTTATCGAAACGTAATCCTCTGTGTTCTCAGCCTTATTTTCTACGGCTGGGGCGAACCGAGTTTTGTGCTTTTGATGATATTCTCCATAGCGTTCAACTGGCTTGCCGGTTTGCTTGTCGGAAAATATCGAAACAACAAAAAACGCTGCAAGGCTGTACTCGTTGCTTCCGTTGTGCTGAACCTTGCGCTGCTGGGCGTATTCAAATACACGGGCTTTGTTGTTGACACGCTGAAAGCCGTTTTTCCGTTCATGCGCAGCTATGCAACGCCGATAATACCTCTGCCCATAGGCATTTCGTTCTATACCTTCCAGGCAATGAGCTATGTTATCGATGTTTACCGCAACGACACATCCGTTCAAAAGAACCCCGTGTATTTCGGTACATATGTCGCACTCTTCCCGCAGCTTATCGCGGGCCCGATCGTGCGCTATCGCGACATTGCGGATCAGCTTGAAAACAGGCACGAAAACGTTGCTCAGTTTGCTTCCGGAATAAAGCTTTTCACTGTCGGACTTGCAAAAAAAGTTTTGCTTGCAAATCAGCTTATCGCTCTTTGGAACGTTCTCCGCGAAAGCTCCGCAACCAACGGTGTTCTCGGTTCATGGGTCGGAATCATTGCATATACACTGCATATCTATTTCGATTTCGGCGGCTATTCAGATATGGCAATCGGTCTCGGCCGAATGTTCGGATTTGAGTTTCTCAAAAACTTTGATTACCCCTATATTTCCCGCAGTATCAGCGAATTCTGGCGCAGATGGCATATCTCCCTTTCCACATGGTTCAAGGAATATGTCTACATTCCCCTCGGCGGCAACCGCCGCGGATTTGCGCGCACCCTGCTTAACACCGCAATCGTTTGGATGCTCACCGGACTTTGGCACGGTGCAAGCTGGAATTTCGTGCTTTGGGGAGTGTATTTCGGGATTATCATCATAATCGAAAAACTGTTCCTCGGGAAATGTCTTGAAAAGGCCCCCGCATTCCTTTCCCACCTGTATGCGATATTCCTTTTCACCTTCGGGTGGGTTCTGTTCGACTTCACGGACATGGGGCAGATGCGTGATTTCATTGTTTCGCTTTTCAACGGCGGCAGTGTCGGCTTGATTTCGCATGATGCACTGGTTTATGTGCTTGCTTATCTTCCCGTGCTGATAATTTCCATCATTGCCTCCACCCCGTTGGTCAGCAACCTTCATAAAAAAATCGAAAACAGAGCGTGGTGCGGCTATGCCGATGCGGCACTTGTGCTGATTGCGCTTGTTATCTGCACTGCATCGCTCGTTTCAAGCGGATATAATCCGTTCATCTATTTCCGATTCTGACGGAAGCCGCTGTCGGGAGCGAAAATGCCCTTGCACCGCACCAGCAATTATGTTTATTATAAAACCCGCTGACGGCAAGCATCCGTTGGCGGGTTTTGTTTTTTGCAGCCGCAGCTGAGGTATCAAACGACACTGAATGTCGTTAATGTCCGTTTGTTATTTTGATGCATACATTTTGCCGACTATCCAATTTGACAGCCGACATGGCAGAAACTTTCCGAGCAGGCAGCAGGCTTTGTATTGCAGCCCGACAGAGCGAAGCGGCTTCGGGTTGCGTTTGCGGGACACCGAATACATACACCGTGCGATAACATCGGGGGACATGCCGTTCTGCTCATCGCGTTCCATTGTTGCAACGGATTTCGAAAGTGCAGCATAATCGGAGCTGCCCGCATTCGATTTTGTTCTTGCAGCAGTAAAACCTGTTTTTATATCGCCGGGCATGATTGCCGCAACGCGAACCCCGTACGGACGCACTTCGTTGGCCGTTGCAAGCACAAGCGAATTCAGTGCAGCTTTTGATGCCGAGTAATATGCCTGAAAAGGTATGGACACCATTCCCGCAACCGAGCTTGTTACGATTATCATACCGCTCCCTTGCCTGCGCATTTCGGGCAATGCCGCACGTATGCAGTTGGAAGTGCCGAAAAAGTTAACGTCAAATTGGCGTTTTGCATCCGCATAGGCTGTGAACTCCACCGCACCGGAAATTCCGAACCCGGCATTACAGACAAGCACATCAAGCCTTCCCTCACGGCTGACAACGGTTTTAATCGCATTGCGGACGGCAGCCTCATCCGTAACATCGGCGCAAATGCTCTCAATTCCCGCTTCCGGGCATGGACGGCGGCTCAACCCGTACACTCTGTCTCCATTGGCGAAGAACAGTTTTGCGGCAGCAAGCCCGATTCCGCCCGAAGCACCGGTGATAAGTACGATCCTTTTCGGTTTATCAGTCATTTTTTACAATTCTCTCAATAATATCGAGAGCCTCGTCAAGTATAGTTTCGGTATGGTTTGCCATATAGCTCGTGCGGAGCAGACTCTCTCCCGGAGGCGTTGCGGGCGGAAGAACCGGGTTCACATAAACACCCGCATCAAACAATTCCTTTGCCTTGCGGAGGGTGCGCATTTCATCATAGGTATAGATGGGGATAATCGGCGTTATGCTGTCGCGTATGGCAATGCCGCGTTCCAGCAGCCCTTTGCGCATATAAGCCGCAAGTTCAACAAGCCTCTTGGGCATTTCGGGATGACTGCGGAGAATATGCAGTGCCTCAATCGCCGTTGCACAGTTTGCGGGCGGAATGCTTGCGCAGAAGATGAACGGACGCGAGGCATGACGCACATAGTTCACAACGCGCTTATCGCCCGCCATATAGCCGCCGAGAGAAGCGAGTGACTTGCTGAAGGTACCCATTATGATATCAACCTTATCGGTCAACCCGAAATAATCTGCCGTACCTCTGCCGCCGTTTCCGATAACGCCGAGACCGTGAGCATCGTCAACCATAACGCGCGCTTTGTATTTTTGCGCAAGCTCAACAATTTCGGGCAGCTTGCATATATCGCCGCCCATGCTGAACACGCCGTCTGTCACAATAAGCTTGCCCGATTCAAGCGGAACACTCTGAAGCGCAGTCTCAAGGTGTGCCATATCGCTGTGGTTGAAGCGAATCGTCTTTGCGTAGCTCAGTTTGCAGCCGTCATAAATGCTTGCATGATTCTCCTTATCGCAGAAAATGTAATCGCCTCGACCCGCAATCGCGCTGATGATGCCCAAATTGCTTTGGAAACCCGTTGAGAATGTCATAACATCTTCTTTGTTCAAAAAATCAGCAAGCTCCGACTCAAGCTGAACATGCAAATCAAGCGTGCCGTTCAAAAAACGCGAACCTGAACAGCCCGAGCCGTATTTTTCGAGTGCACGCACGCCCGCCGCAATAACGTCGGGATTGGAAGTCAGCCCAAGGTAATTGTTTGAACCGAGCATTATGCGCCGTGAACCCTCCATGATGACTTCCGGAGCCTGTTTCGATTCGATTTGGTGGAAATAGGGATAAACGTTTTCGGCTGTTGCCTTCTCGACTATCTCAACCCTGCATTTGTCAAATAAATCCATATAAATCTCCAATAAATGCGGCAGTCCGCGCATCCGGATGAAAAATAAATATGGCTGCGCTTTCCGCCTTGGTATATACCTTTCAAGTTTAATACATTTTTTAAGAAAAGTCAAGGCATTTAAAGAAAAAACTTAGTTTGTTACGAACGGCAATAATTAAGTGAAACTTGCTAACGGTCCGCTCCTGTGCTAAAATTGAAACATCATATCAACTCGGAGAAATCAATGCAAAACGAACCGGAATATGAACTGATTAAAAGCAGCCGAAAAACACTTGCTGCCGAAATCAAGCAGGGTCGGCTTATCATTCGCGCCCCGCATCAGGCAGCAGATGATGATATCAGGCGATTCATCCAAAAAAACAGGCAATGGATTGAGACCCATCTTGCAAAATCACGTTCCCGTGAAGCAGCTGCGGAAAGCATCCCGAAACTGACGCCCGAAGAGCTTCATAACCTTGCTCAACAAGCTCTGAAAGTGATTCCCGCGCGCGCTGCGTACTATGCTCCGCTCATCGGCGTTACATACGGGCGAATAACGATTCGAAACCAAACCTCCCGCTGGGGAAGCTGCAGCAGCAAAGGCAATCTGAATTTCAACTGCCTTTTAATGCTTGCCCCGCCGGAGGTTTTGGACAGCGTTGTTGTTCATGAACTTTGTCACCGCAGGGAAATGAACCACTCGCAAAAATTCTATGCCGAAGTCCTTCGTGTTTTTCCAACCTATCGCACGCAGGAAAAATGGCTCAAAGAACACGGCGGCGAACTGCTGAAGCGGCTCCGTGACTGACATGATTTTATTTTATAAAATACCAGTTTTTTATGTTCCGCAGCAAAGCCGGTTCGCGCATCGTTCCGATTTCCTGAAGCTTTGCGGAGTACACAACGCTGTTCAGGCGAAAATAAAGCACAATGAACGGAAGCTCATCGGCAAAAGCGGTTTGCAGCTCATATGCGGCATTGCGAAGGGATTCCTCATCCGCAGCAGCGTTCATTTTGTTAAGTGCGGCCGAAACCCCGGAATATAAGCCTGCATTGTAATGCCCGAAATTGTTCTTCCCGTTTACACCGAGATAAGGTTCAAGGTCATTGCTTTGCGCAAGGTTAAAGCCGCATAATGCAAGATCCCAATCGCCTGCCGCAAGCGCGGTCATGTATTCGCTGTCCGCGCTGCCGTATGAATGTGCAGCGGTCACAACCTTCACCGTTATGCCGACGGCCGCAAGCTGTTCGGCAATCATGCCCGCCGCCTCGCTTCGGACGGTGTTTTCGGTTGTGCCGCTTGTTAAAAGCGTAAGCTCAATCGGGCTTCCGTTCAGCGTTCTCCGCCCGTCCGCACCGACGCGGCTGCCGAGTTCATCGAGAATTGCATTTGCGCTGTTCAGGTTAAAGTCGTATTGAACGGCGTTGCTGTTATACAGCCATGAATCCGGCGGCACAGGAACATCGGCAGCACGAGCCCTGTTCATGTAAGCGTTTGTTATCAGCTTGGTTCTGTTCAGTGCATGTGCAATTGCACGGCGGAACTCAACGCGTGACACGAATGCGCGATTATGATTCACAAGCATGACTTCCATGTTTTGAGTCATCATATCCGTAACAACGGTTTTTCCCGCCTCGCTGTATTGTCCGACAGTCAGAAGCGCAGTGGGCACAAAATTAAGCTGCCCCGCACCGTAGGAGGCGAGCGCGGTTGCGTTTGATTCTCTTGCGTGGAATTCGACAGTATCGATATACGGCGGCCTGTCCCACCATTCCTCGTTGGATTTTAACGTTATCTTTGTGTTTGAAACGTAGCTTGCACGATATGCGCCCGTCCCGGTGAACGGTCCGGCATTCTCATGTATTATCGGGAAGCTGAGCGAATAAAGCTCACCGATGCCCGAAGAATTCATCGTTACGCGCAGTGTTGTCGCGTCTATCATTTCAATTCGACTGATGCTTGAAAGCGCAGAAGCATAGTATGATTCGGAACCGAGAGTATAAAGCTGATTAAATGTATACACAACATCACCAGCGGTCAATATGTCCCCCGAATGCCATTTAACGTTTTCGCGCAGGTTAATAATCCACGAATTTGCATTTTCTTCATCCGCGCTCCAGTTAATGGCAAGCGACGGAATGAGTCTGTTGCTTTCGTCAATGCCGATAAGGCTCTCGAAAACAAGTGAATAGAGCCCGAGTGCTTCCTCCGTTGTTGCTATCAGCGGATTATAATTCAGATTATCTTTATTCAGGTTGCGCGGCATGGGGAGTTTCAGCGATCCGCCCTGCTGCGGAACGGGTTCCGATGTTTGCGGCGCCGCAGATTGCGGCAGATTCGTCTGAATCGCGTCGCCGCTGCCGCGCTTTCCGCATGCAGTACAGAAAAGCACCAAGACGGCAAGCAGAACGGCTCCTGCTTTTAACAAAACCCGCCTTGCAGGTTCGACCCTATTCGCGTCCCGCTTCATGTTCGCTTTCGCGCAGAAATTGGTATTTTTCATATGCATCTTTAACCTTTTTAACATAATTTTCTGTTTCCTCGTACGGAATGGTGAGATTTTTCCCGTCATAGTATTTCGGGTCGTCCAGCCAACGGTTCACGGCGCTGTGACCTGCATTGTATGCAGCGGCGGCAAGCTCAACATCCCCGTTGTATTTTTCCAAAAGAAACGAGAGCAGCCAGCAGCCCAAATCAATATTGTAATCCGGTTCGAATATTCTGCTTTCGTCATACTCTTTCCCCTGCCGCCATGCGATCCATTCGCCCGTTTCGGGCATGATCTGCATCAATCCCTGTGCGCCCGCACCCGATACGGCATCCGGAGTAAAAAAACTTTCCGTTCTTATGACCGCAAATACAAGGCAGGGATCGAGATCATATTTTTCGCACGCGCGTCGAACCTCTGCTTCATATTCCATCGGATAAGAAAAATGTCTCCGCACAGGTTTTTGGAACACAGCTGCGACCGCAAGCGCAAGCGCAATACAGCAGCCCGCAAAAATGATCCAAAGCCTGTTTCTGCCGCCGTTCTTCCGACTGCCTGTATTTTTGCGTGTATTTTTTCTTTTTGCAGCTTTTTTTGCCATATTCTCCGCCCCCATATGCATTTTTGTTTCTGCGGGAGCGTTTTATGCCTCGCAGGACGGCTGTGCATTATTTTCCGCCGCATTTTTTTGCAATGTTCCGATAAGCTCATCAACCCGCAAATGCAGCTCGGCCTCGGTCGTATCGTTTTCGATTATGTAATCCGCATAGCGTTTTTTCTTCCATTGCGGCATCTGCGCCGCAATTCTTGCACGCGCCTCGCGCCTCGACAGCCCGTCACGCTTCATTATACGGGCATAACGTGTTTCAATATTCGCCGTCACAAGAATCACGCTGTCGCATCTTTTATGCAGCCCGCTTTCGATAAGCAGCGGCACATCAAGCACCACTCCCGGACAATCCGGGCGCTGTTTCGCCGTCTCCGCCTGTTCGAACAGGCTTTCAATCACGGCAGGATGAACAATATCATTCAGAAGCTCCACACGACTCTTTTTCTCGGCTGCAATTCGTTCCGCTGAAGCATTTGCCGCATTGCCCGGGCAGGTTTTATCCTGCACTTCGTTTTTCTTTTCCCCGAACACACATACAGAAAGCTTTTTTCGGTCTATATTGCCCGATTCATCCAGTATGCCCTCGCCGAACGCATCAGTAAGCTTCCTTAAGACTTTTTCCGTTTGAATCACATCATGCGCCGTTTTATCCGCATCAACGATAAAAAAACCGCGCTCAGCCAGCATTGCCGAAACGGTGGATTTGCCCGCCGCCATGCTTCCCGTAAGCCCAAGCAGCGGAATGCGCTTGTTTTCGGCAATGATTTTTGCGTCAAAACCATTTGTTCTTTCGCTGTACATAGAGTCGGTTCCTTCCTCCGTTTCTTTATGATAATGCTTTACTTTGTATCAAACCAGCTGTGTCCGCACTCAACATCCGCTTTGAGCGGCACGCGAAGCTTTACAACATTGCTCATGCAGTCTGAAAGCAAAGCTTTCACGCGCTCCGTCTCCTCCTCCGGTGTGTCTATAATCAGCTCATCGTGAATCTGAAGTATCAGCCGTGCGCGGAGTCCCTGTTCCTTAAGACTGTTTGCAACCTTCACCATTGCGGCTTTAATTATATCTGCCGCCGAACCCTGAATCGGCATATTCATCGCTACGCGCTCACCGAAACTTCGCGTGTTGTGGTTTGAAGATACGATTTCGGGAAGCTCGCGCCTTCTGCCCATAATGGTCACGGCATAGCCTTTTTCCCTGCCGTTTTCAACCGCAGCTTTCATATAGTTCCGCACTCCCGTGCAGCGGTCAAGGTACTTTTCAATGTATTCCGAAGCTTTCTTCGGCGAAATATCCAATTGTTCGGAAAGGCCGTATGCGCTTATGCCGTACACAATGCCGAAATTGACAGCCTTTGCCGCAGAACGCATTTCACGCGTCACCTCGTCCTTCGGGACGCCGAAAACCTCCGCCGCGGTGCGTGTGTGGATATCATCCCCGTCGTTGAATGCGGCAATCAAAGCCTCATCTCCGCTTATGTGCGCAAGCACGCGCAATTCTATCTGCGAATAGTCCGCCCCGACAAGAACACAGCCCGGGCTTGCAACAAAAGCGCGGCGGATTTCGCGTCCAAGCTCCGTGCGGACCGGAATGTTCTGCAAATTCGGTTCCTGACTTGAAATACGTCCCGTTGCGGTAACATTCTGGTTCAGGGTTGTGCGGATTCGTCCGTCCGAACCGATTTTTTTGAGCATTGCATCGATGAACGTTGATTTGAGTTTTGTCAGGAATCTGTACTCAAGCACCTTGCCCACGATAGGATGCATGGTCTTCAGCCCTTCAAGCACCTCACTGTCGGTCGAATATCCCGTTTTTGTTTTCTTTCGCGGCGGAAGGCAGAGTTTTTCAAACAATACCACGGAAAGCTGCTTCGGCGAAAGGATGTTGAAGCTTTCCCCCGCAAGCTCGTGAATTTCTTTCGCAAGCTCTTCGGAACGCGCCGCCATGGTTTCGCCGAGAGAACATAAAACCTCCCTGTCGAGCATGAACCCCGCGCTCTCCATATCAAACAGCACATGTTCAAGCGGCAGTTCAACATTCCGATACAGCTCCGTCATGCCGCTGCGTTCAAGCATTTGTTCCAGTTTCGGTTTCAAAACGATAAGCGCAGCCGCTCCGCGCTCACCGATACCGCTCTCCTCGGCAAGCACATCAAGTGTTTTTGCTGGATGCAGTGCGTTAAGCAGGTAATCCGCAAGCATGGCATCGAAAATTTCACCGTTGAGCGCAACACCGAACGGCGCAAGGATATGCCGTTTTGATTTGGCGTCAAATACGGTTTTTTTGATTTTTTCCGACTCAAAGACGGGCTTAAGTGCGCAGAGAACCTGTTCGGGCAGCAATGCCGCACTGAACAGATCTCCTCCGACCGAGGCATTGAAAAGTACTGTGCCTTCTCCCGTTATTGCAGCGACCGTGACACTCTGTTCACAAATATCGAATGCTGTTTCAGTGCATTGCAGAAGCGTATCAACGCAGGCCTGCAGCTCTTCATCACTTTTGACATCGCGGAGATCGAAGTCGGCAGTTCGAACCTCGGCAGCATTTTTCCCGTTTGGTTCAGGCATGTTTGCCGCATTTTGATTCTGCGTGCCTGCAAGTTCACGCACGCGTTTAAGTACGGCGCGAAGTTCAAGCTTTGTCAGCTCCGCCGCACCGTTTGCAAGCAGAGCGGGGTTGAACCTGCAATCCTCCACACTCTCGCTCACGGGAGCATCGGTGTTTATTGTTCCGAGTTCATAGCTCATCCTTGCGGACTCCGCACCGTCAAGCAGCTTCTGCCGCAATGCGCCTTTTTCATTTTCCGCATTTTCAAGCACGGATTCCATCGTTCCGTATTTTGAAAGCAGCTTCAGCGCGGTCTTTTCGCCGACGCCCTTAATGCCGGGCAGATTGTCCGAATTGTCGCCCATTAAGCCTTTGAGATCAACCATGCGTGCAGGTTCAAGTCCGTATTCGGCAAGAAGGGTTTCTTTATCGTATTCAACGGTTTCGGTGATGCCCTTTTTCGTCATCAGAACGTGTACATTATCGGTGATAAGCTGCAAAGCATCCCTATCCCCGGTCACAAGCAGAGAATCAACGCCCTCCTTCTGCGCCCGACGGGAAAATGTGCCGAGAATATCATCCGCTTCGAAGCGTTCGCATTCAATAACGGCAATGCCCATTTTTTTCAGCAATTCCTGCAAGAGCGGAAACTGCGTGCGGAGATCGTCCGGAGTTTCCCTTCTGCCGGCTTTATAATCGGCATATTTTTCATGTCGAAAGGTTTTTATCGGCATATCAAACGCAACAAGCAGGTAATCCGGCCGCATATCGACAAGTTTCAGCAGCATCGAAAGGAAGCCGTGCAGTGCGCCCGTCGGCGTACCTGCTTTGTTGGTCATGTTAGGAAGCGCGTAATACGCTCTGTGCATCAGTGAGTTGCCGTCAATTGCAATAAGTTTCATTTTGTGTTATCTCCGTTGTTATCCATTGTTCGGTCATTCCTTCCGGCACAGGTTTATGCGCCGAAAATTTTCAGCAAGGCAAAGAGTGCAATGCTGACCGCGACGCTCAGAAGCGTTCCGTAAAGATAGTATTCCGCAAAGGAGCGATCTTCAAAGTCTTTGAATCTGACTATCGATTTCGCGGTGAAAACAAGCGCAACAGCGGAATACTGCCCGAGCAGGAGCATGCAAATTATTATAAACCGTTCCAACGAACCGATGCATCCGCCGTGCTTCAGGCGTGTTTTCACCTTTTCATCAGGTTTTTCGGTTACAAGCACCTTTTGAACAAAAACATTTGCGGGCTTCAGCACGGCAAGCAGCATCGTCAGTATGCTGAGCATTGCAAAGCCGTCAATGCCAACGAGGGCTTTTATATCTTTTTGCAAAAATTCTATTCCGCGCCCCTCACCGTAAAATGCCGACGTGAAAGATACCGCAAGGATTATCGAAAGGTGCAGTGCCTGATCGATAAGATATGCGGCTCTGTCCTGTTTCACGGTCAAACTGCCGCGCTTTGCGGCACCGTTTAAAATCAGCTGCTTCACAATGTCAATCACCGCATGTGTCGCGGCACAGGCGGCAACCGCATATAAGTATGCATTCGAATAACACAGCAGCAGCGTTGAAAACATCACTGCCGCATAAATCCCTGCATGAATCAAAACATACAGTGTGTTCCTGCTCTTCAGTTTTGCAAGGCACTGCGGTTGAAAATAATAATCTCCGAGCATATGCGCAAGCATCAAAAGTGTGTATTCCTTCATCGATTCATCCTCTGTTGTCGTATTTAAATTTTAGGTTAAAACGGTTTTATCGGCACATTCCTTATCACCGTTCTCCGCATGCTCACCGTCGGTTTTCAGTTCCGAAAGCAAAGCCTCCGCAGCGATCAGACCTTCGGCATACTCCCTTGCGTTTGAAACGGAAAGGCTGATATTGAATGTGCTCTGCGTTATTCCGAGCCGCTTTGCAAGCTCTGTTTGGGTTTGTGCAGCGTTTGTGACCGCATTTCGAACATACATCGCTGCCGCTTCGTTCTGCCGTTTTGTTCTCTCCCGCCGCAATGCGGACAGGAGCAGCAAAACGGTATTCACGCCGGTTTCAAGCTCCTTCCGCCGCGCATTCCGATCGCAGTCCGAACATTCCGTGCCTCCGGCGTCAAGCAGAATTCTTGAACACGCTCTGCCGCGGTTTTCGGCTTTCCTGAGCAAATTCATTCCGTGCCGCGCACGGTAAAACGCTTCTCCGTCCGCCCCAATCGCCGCTTCCCTTCGGATCTGTGTTGCAATTCCGCCGAAACCGATTGCAATTCTTATGCGAACCGGAAACATTTCGTCGATTATCCTGTCGGCAACAAAAATCGGATCCGCACCTTTTTCCGCAAACAGAAGCCCTTGGAACTCATCACCGAGCGTTATCAAAAAATCTGCCGCAATATGCGCCGCATGTTCGGCATTGACGGAAGAAAGTATCGATTGCAGCTTTTTCTGCACATCGTAACGATCTTGTTCGTGCCGCGAGTCGATAATATCTCCGATCAGCGCAAAATAATGCCGCTCACTGTTCATTTCACCCGGGTTGTGCATAAAACCTCCGCAAAATATACTTATAATATTGTACCACATTTTGCACCGGGGTTCAATCCGATTATTGACGATTTCGTGAATTTATCTGTAAGAAAGATTCAAACAATCAACCCTTCCGGAGAATAACCGAATTCGTGGAAATTTGTTATAAGATATGTTGTTATTCTTTCAGATTCTGCGGGCATCATCATATTTCAGACAAACTCCGATACCCCGAGCTTCAGTATTTAAATATCGGAGAGCCGTTGATTTGCCGTCATAATGCAAAAACCCGCTCTTCACATTTGCGCGAAGTGCGGGTTTATCATAAATCATTCATTTAAATCAAATATCAGATCGCAGACCGATCAGCATCGCTCCGGACAATGTGCCCGTCGACAGACAAGTTGTGCCTGTGCAGCTTTGCAATCTCCACTTATTTCCCGTATTTTTTCAGGAAATCCGGAAATTTTTGGAGTCCGTAAACTTCATCAACTATGCTGCCGTTTTCAAAATAGCTGAGTGAGTACATGCTCTGATCCGGCTTTTTCGAATTGATATAGCACGAGAAGATGAATTCCCCGCCGACTATGTACCTTGTGAAATCATAGCCGTTATCGCCCGTGTCGCAAGCCTTGTCCCGCGGAAGTTCAGCAGCCGAAAGTCCCGTTTTGCCGTTTATCAGCGTGTTGAATTCCGCAAAAGAGAGCTGCGGATAACTATCCGGATTATTGATTATCTGTTTCAATACCTTTTCATTTTTGTTTGATTTGCGTGAACAGCCCGCAGCGGAGGTCAACAGTGCGGCGACGGACAGAATAACACACATGATTCTGATATATTTTCTTGTTTTTGACATTGAGTTTTCCACCTTTCAGATTTAATCCGGCAGCATTCCCTCTGCACAGCAAAGCGAGTGCGAACCGTGATCGGAGTATGCTTATTATAAACCATTCCGCGAAAAAACGAAACTGCCGCCAAGCACTATATATTGTTCTGTGCGCAAGTTTCTGCTGCATCCGAGTTTTGCGCATTCTGATACGTCTTCACAAGCGCAAGCAGCGTATCTATATATATTTTTTGATTCTGAGCCTCCCAATTTTTCTCCGCAAGACGCGTATACTCTGCATTCGGGAGCTTGATGCGGATTTCAAATATCGCATCCCCGTTTTCAACAAGCGCAAAAGTTGCATCGAAACCGCCGTCCGGCAGCGGGGTTGTGATAATGCGCGAGGTATTCTCCCGACGGAACTCATCTTTGTTGCTGCCGACAAATCCCTCAATCGACTCACGCAGGGATTTCGGAAGGTTTTTGCCGAAAAGATTCATAATCTCCTCTCCGCGCGGAGTCATAACTATCATCTGCATTTTGAATGTCGGCACGGATGCAATGCAGCCGTTTGCTTCCAAATCGATTATGTGCTCGCACACGTCAAAATAGTTTTCAACCCCGTTTTCGCTCATTACAGTTGCAATCTGTTCACGGGAAAGAGGCATTTCGGCGCACTCAAGAGTAAAAAGTATCATCAACTTGAGCTTGTCCTCGCCGTTCGAAAAAAAAGCCATAAATTTTTTCCTCCGTTCAAATTCAAAAAATCCTTGTTTTAAAAGCCTTTCTGCTCCGTTTTTAAACATTATACTCATTATACCACAATTTCCCCGAAAAATAAATTTCAAAAAAGGGGTTGCAAAATTCAAAATTATGTGTATAATAGAATCTACCGAAAGGCAAGGGGTTATAGCTCAGCTGGTCAGAGCGCTACGTTGACATCGTAGAGGTCGTTGGTTCGATCCCAACTAATCCCACCAATGTCTGTCCTGCGGTGTTCGTTACGTCCTGATTATAAACCCTCGTTCCAACTTTAGGGGCGATAGTCGAACCGCGAAAGGCACCCCCGCATCATGCTTTGCATTGCCTTGGGGTACCGAAAGCATTAGCGTCGCACCCGCGCCTGTCTTCTTAGACGGGTATTATAAGAGGGGCGGACGGCACAATGGGATGGATTCTATTGCCGAATGGTGTAACGGTAACACTAACGACTCTGACTCGTTCATCCTTGGTTCGAATCCAAGTTCGGCAGCCACAAAAACCTTTGTTCGGATTTTCCGGCAAAGGTTTTTGTTTTTGTTTTCTTTTTATTCCCCCGTCTCTCTGCACACAATAATCTTGAAACAACCGCGGCAATCGGGTATAATAAGCATGATAAAGCAAAAAAACCGCTGCGTACCGCAATGCGTGCGCTGCGGTTTCATCGGAGAATAAATGGCAAACAAACCAAACGGCAACCTGACCGGCATCAAGTCCGCAATGCTGGACAGACTGAAGAGCCTTTATGACTTTAAGCAGGGGCTTGATGAATTTGCATCATTTGAACTTTTAAGCGAGCTTTGCGCCTGCTCCGGCGAAATCAACCGCGAGATTTCCGTCTATATTTCCCGTGACGGCAGCATTGTTGATGTTTCTGTAGGCGACAGCGCAAAGGTCAGCATGCCTTCAATGCGCCTCGTGCGCAATGAAGACAGACTCTGCGGCGTTCGCTGCATCCACACGCACCCAAGCGGGGACGGCAGGCTTTCCGGAGTTGATCTCGGAACGCTGCGCTCAATGAAGCTTGACTGCATGGCGGCTGTCGGAGTTTCGGACGGCAAACCCACTCAGCTTTACGCGGCCTATCTCGGCGATTTCGACGAAGACACAGGCAGCCGCGCCGCGCTTGTGTACGGACCCATGCGGCCCTACAAGCTCCCGCAAAAAGCACTGATTGCGGAAATTTTCAATTCGGATGACCGTTTCCGCAGCACGACAAAAGAAGTTGAAGCCGTTGAGCAGGAACGCGCCGTCCTTGTGGGCATGGATAATGACGAAGGGTACGACACTCTTGAGGAGCTCAATGAGCTTGCAAAAACCGCCGGCGCACTTGTGGTCGGCAAAGTTCGTGTCCGTCGGCGCACAATCGACAATGCAACCTATGTCGGAAGCGGCAAAGCCAACGAGCTCAGCCTTATGGGCAGCGAGCTTGAAGCGGATCTGTTCATTTTTGATGATGAACTTTCCGCAATTCAGCTCCGCACGCTTGAGGAGACCCTCGGAGCGCGCGTTATTGACAGAACAACGCTTATACTCGATATTTTTGCTGCCCGTGCAACAAGCCGTGAGGGCAAATTACAGGTGGAGCTTGCGCAAATGCGCTACCGTCTTCCCCGCCTTATCGGACAGGGGCAGGTTCTCTCGCGTTTGGGCGGCGGCATCGGAACGCGCGGCCCCGGCGAAAAGAAACTTGAAATCGACAGGCGGAGAATAAGGCGGCGTGTTTTCGAGCTTGAAACCGAACTGTCCGAAATTGAAAAACAGCGCGGACTGCGGCGCGAAAGCCGAAAGGCGAACCGTGTTCCGCTTGTTGCGCTTGTCGGGTACACAAATGCCGGCAAATCCACAATGCTCAACGCCCTCACCGACTCAAACGTGCTTGCGGAAGATAAACTCTTTGCAACCCTGGATCCCGTTGTGCGCAAAATCACACTTTCCGGCGGCACGGAAGCTTTGCTTTCCGACACGGTCGGGTTCATCAACAAACTTCCGCACGACCTTGTTGAGGCGTTTAAATCAACATTGGAAGAAGTTTCAAACTCCGATCTGATCCTTCAGGTTGTTGATATTTCCTGTCCTTATCACGAAAAGCAGATGCGCGTTGTTGACGGCGTTCTCGAATCCCTCCATGCAGCGGATATTCCGCGCATAATCGTTTTCAACAAAGCCGATGCAATCGCCTCCTGCGATCTTCCGGCCGAAAGTGAAAACAGGCTTAACGTCAGTGCGCTGTGCGGCACGGGCATTGAAAAGCTTCTCAGTGCAGTTGAGCTGAAACTCAATTCCGCCCGCACAGAGGTGGATATTCTTGTTCCGTACAGCAAATACGAAGCTGTCTCAATGATTCGCGATCGCGGAATGCTGCTGAGTGAGGAGCATACCGAAACAGGCACGCACATTCGCGCCCTGCTTGACGCGGAAAGCATCGGTCAGCTGCGCAAAATCCTCGATTTTTAACGACTGCGGGCATTGAATCGGATATGAGTAAAACAAAGATAATAACAATCGAAGGCATTGACGGCAGCGGCAAAACAGTTCAGTTTGAACTGCTCACGAAGGGGCTTCAGAACAGGGGGTTCACGGTTCAAAAACGTGCTTACCCTGTTTATGATGCTTTTTTCGGCGAACAGGTCGGAAGGTTCCTTTCCTGTTCGGAGGGCGTAAGCGCAAGCACCGTTGACCAAAAGAGCATGGCTCTTTGGTTCGCAATGGACAGATTCATGGATTTTCGGAATTATCGCGACGGGGAAGCGGATTTTCTGCTTATCAACCGCTATGTTCTCAGCAACGCAGTCTATCAGAGCATACGCGAACGTGATATCAGCGAACCCGGTTCGGATAATTCCGCTTTTGCCGATTGGGTTTTCCGTCTTGAATACGATGTTCTGGGGCTTCCGCGCCCGACATTAAACCTGTTTTTCGACGTTGACACCGAATGCGCAGGCAAAAACGTTGATAAAAAGGGTTTCCGTGACTATATCGGCAGCGGCCGCGATGTTTACGAGAAGAGTGCGGGCATTCAGGCCCGCGCAAGAGCCAAATACCGCGAAATGTCCGAACGTTTTTCCGACACGGTCATCATTCCGTGCACCGAAAACGGTGCGATGCTTCCTCCGGAAACGATTGCAAACGCGGTTTTCGAGCTGCTGCGCGAACGCGGGCTCATCTGACACACCCATGCTTTTTTGATTCCCCATCGGGCAAAACATTGTATAAACATAAAAAGGAGAAAACAACATGAGAAAGATAGGCATTTTGACCGGCGGCGGCGACTGTCCGGGACTTAACGCAGTTATTCGCGGCGTTGTTGAAAAATGCGCCGAAGCAGGAATGGAAGTTTTCGGCTTTCGCGACGGCTGGCGCGGTGCGCTGAACGCAAAGGGGCATTGGCTCACGCTTTCCGAAGTGGAAGGTATACAGACCCTCGGCGGAACCATTATCGGCAGCTCCCGAACAAATGTTCTTGCTCAGCCTGACGGCACTTCAACAATTATCAACGTGCTTGATGCACTCGGGCTTGAAGGTCTTGTCGCCATCGGCGGGGACGACACTCTCGGCGTTGCGAATGCGCTGCGCAAACTCGGCGTGAACGTTATCGGCGTTCCGAAAACCATAGACAATGATTTGAGCTGTACCGATTACACTTTCGGCTTTGAAACCGCCTCCAACATTGCAATGGAGGCCATTGATCGCCTGCAAACAACCGCAAAGGCTCATTCCCGCTGCATCGTTGTCGAATGCATGGGGCGGCACACGGGCTGGATCGCATTGCAGGCAGGACTTGCCGCAAATGCCCATCTTGTGCTTATCCCCGAATTCCCGAAATCCTATGATGAGATAATCTCCGTTGTTCGCCGCAGATATCTTCGCGGAGACAGATATACTATCATTGTTGTTGCGGAAGGTTTTGAACTGCTCGGCGGCGATGAAATAGACCTCGGAACCGACGCATTCGGCAACAAGCTGCTTATTCACAAAAACCTTGCAAAGAACCTTTCCGACATGATTGAAGATACGATGCGCAACGATCCGCTTCTCGGCTCCGACGCACAGTATTTTGAATGCCGCCCGGTCGTTTTGGGTCATGTTCAGCGCGGCGGTGCGCCGTGTGCATTTGACCGTGTTCTCGGAACAAGACTCGGCATAAAGGCCGGAGAGCTTGTTGTCAGGCGTGATTACGGAAAAATGGTTGCATTGAACGGCAATTCGATCGTCGGAGCGGATCTTGAAACTGCCGTCACCGTCCGAAAGGAAGTTGACAGGGAATTTTATGAGGCTGCATCGCTTTATTTTAAATAATTCCGAGTATATCGATCTGAACGGCAGGTGTTCCGGAGCGAACACAGCTGCAACGGCACCCCGCAGAGTCAGCTCTTATAAACAGCCCGCAGATACTGTTTGCGGGCACTGCGCCGACCGTCTCAAGCACAGGATAAGCGGCATGGAGTCAGCTTTTCGATATTTTTTCTTGACAAAGTCGGTTTTTGGGCGCATAATATGCACTTAAAAAGTTTGCGGCAGCTCAGGGCGAACAAACGTTTTTCTCCGCCCGAAGAAAAGGCTGCAAAAGGAAAGGAATCGCAAAATGGAAACGGCAAAAGAAAACTTTGAACCCCGCAATTTCATCGAGGAGCTCATTCTTGAGGATATGCAGCGCAGCCCCGTTGTTAAAACGCGCTTCCCGCCCGAGCCGAACGGTTATCTTCATATCGGCCACGCAAAGGCTCTTTGGATAAATTTTACAACAGCCGAACGCTTCGGCGGCAAATGCAATCTTCGCTATGACGATACCAATCCTGCCAAGGAGGATGTCGAATTTGTTGATGCAATCGAGCAGGATATCCGTTGGCTGGGCTTCAATTGGGATAAGCTCTGCTACGGCAGCGATTATTTTGACAAATGTTATGAACTTGCGGTAAAACTCATCAAAGACGGCAAGGCATATGTCTGTGATCTTGACAAGGATGAAATCCGCGAATACCGCGGCACGCTGACCGAACCCGGCGTTAACAGTCCCTACCGCAGCCGCAGCGTTGAGGAGAACCTTGACCTGTTCCGCCGCATGAAAGAGGGCGAGTTTCCGGACGGAAGCCGCACCCTCCGTGCGAAAATCGATATGGCTTCTCCGAACATCAATATGCGCGACCCCGCACTTTACAGGATTCTGCACCGCACCCATCACCACCAGGGCGACAAATGGTGCATCTATCCCATGTATGACTTTGCGCACCCGATTCAGGATGCTATCGAGGGCATTACCCATTCCCTCTGTTCCCTTGAATACGAAGCGCACCGCCCGCTCTACAATTGGGTAATCGAGGCTTGCGGATTCGAGCATAAGCCCCGCCAGATTGAGTTTGCAAGGCTGAACATCACCAACACTATTATGAGCAAACGCTTCCTTCGTGCGCTTGTTGAGGGCGGCTATGTCTCCGGTTGGGATGACCCGCGTATGCCGACGCTTTGCGCAATGCGCCGCCGCGGATACACTCCGGAAGCAATAAAGGACTTTCTGACCCGTGCCGGCGTTGCAAAAGCTGACTCGGTAGTTGATTCCGCAATGCTTGAACACTGCGTCCGCGAGGATCTGAACGCACATTGCGACCGTGCAATGGCCGTTATCGACCCCGTTAAAGTTGTCATTGACAACATGCCTGAGGGCGAATTCATCGATGTTGAAATTGAAAACCTGCCCATTGCCGAAGAAGGCGATGCCAAGTTCGGCGAAAAACACACCGTTCGTTTCAGTCGGGAAGTCTATATCGAGCGCGATGATTTCATGGTTGAACCTCCGAAAAAGTTTTTCCGTCTCAAACCCGACGGAGAGGTTCGTCTTAAAGGTGCATACATTGTAAAATGCGTCGGTTATAAACAGGACGAAAGCGGAAAAGTTACTGAAATCCACTGCACATACGACCCCGAAAGCTTCAGCGGCGAATGCACCCGCAAAGTCAAGGGCACAATTCACTGGGTACCCGTTCAGGATGCTGTTCCCGCTGAATTCCGCCTTTACGAACAGCTCATGAAGGATGAAAACGTTTCGGCCGATGATTTTATCGATAAGCTGAATCCCGATTCCGTTCGCATTCAGAACGGATTTATCGAACCCTTCCTTGCCGATAAACCCGCCGGCTATCGCTGTCAGCTCATGCGCATCGGTTATTTCTGTGTTGACCCCGATTCAACCGCTGAAAAGCGCGTTTTCAATCGCACTGTCGGCCTGAAGGACAGCTATAAACCCGCACAGAGCTGAAGCCTGCGCACCTGATTGACGCCCTTTTGATGTTAAGAGCTTTGCCGCCGTTCGGCTGCAAAGCTCTTTGTTTTTTCTTTTTATTTTTTCTTTTTATTTTTCTGTTTATCCTCAGGCTCGATTGCGAATCATATCATGCCGAACTCCGCCTTAAGGCGCAGAATTCTTTCAACGCTTTCATTTAATCTGTCCAACGAAATCTCGCCTGTTTGCACGGCCGAAAGAATTCCGTTGAATGCGGCTGCATAGTCATAAGGCATCAGGAGTATATCCGCGCCTGCATTAAACGCAAGCACCGCGCTCTCTTTCGATGAATAGTTCTCGACAATCGCACCCATTGCAAGCGCATCGGTAATGATAACGCCGTTATAGCCCATTTCGCCGCGAAGGTGCATCGTCAGCGCATCATATGACAGTGAACAAGGCAGATTGTCGGTGTTTCCGCGTGTCAACGTTATATGTGCCGCCATTATCATATCCGTTTCATTAATTGCACCATAAAACGGAATCAATTCGCATTCCGAAAGCTGCTGCCAATCCTTTTCGAGTGCAACATAGCCGTCATGCGTATCTCCCGCCGTGTCCCCATGCCCCGGAAAATGTTTTATGCAGGCAATAATGTTTTCTTTATGCAGACCGGATATTGCTGCATTCACCATTTTTGCAACAAGTTTTGGGTCGCTTCCGAACGCTCTGTTTCCGATAACAGTATTATTCGGATTTGAATTCACATCCGCAACGGGCGCAAAGTCAAGATTAAACCCAAGCTCTGCAAGGTACCCGCCTATTGCTGAATACATTGCACGCACCTGCTCCGGGTCGCCGGTGCTTCCGACAGTCTGAGCACCGTCATATTTCGGCACTGTGAAGGCGGGCGAGTTTGCAATTCTTGCAACCGTGCCTCCCTCCTCATCTACTGCAATGAAAAGAGGAATTCGGCTTGCTTTCTGTAGATTTTGGATGAATGCAACTGTTTGCTCCGGGTTTTCGATATTTTTTCCGAAAAAAGCTATCCCCCCGGCAGGATGCGCTGCGAGAAAATCCGCCATGCCCGCCGAACAGTCCGTGTCACTGTACTGTGCCGAGCCGTGCGCCTGATTCGGTGTGAAGCTTTCATCCAACGATTCCGGACGAACAATGAAAAGCTGTCCGACTTTTTCTTCAAGTGTCATTTCAGTCATCATTTCAGCCACGATATCCTCCTCCGGATCGTTTGTTGCGGCTGCCGAAGGTTTTATCGTCATCTCCGCAGTCGGTTCGACGGAGGGCGTGAGCAGTACCGGTGCTGCAGTTGACTCCTGTCCGGTTCCGCGTCCGCCTGTGCATGCGCAGAATGCACACAAAAGCACCGCTGCAATCACCGTTATGCAGCTGATATTTATTTTTTTATTGAAAATAACAGCATTCTGCATCATTTTATGCATAAACCTCCGCCGATGTTTTTGTTGTTCTCTGCTGCAAAATCGACAGCATCCCTTTTGCGGAATGCTGCCGACCGTTTGAGTTCAAATTAAATTCAGCCCATGATATCGTGGTTTACCGTATCCTGAATGCGTTGTGCAATTTCATCCGCACGGGCAACAAGCTTCTTGCCCTCTTCGCTGAAGAATGCAGCCTTTGCTTCATCCTTTACGCCGCCGAGGTTGATAAGAACGTTCAGCCATGCACCGTGAACACAGGTGTGAAGGTTCAGCCCGCCGACGCCGAGATCACTTGCGCAGTTGGTGTTGTAATGACCGAGCATTTTGTCCGCAAGTTCAAGCGCAGCAACGGAGAGGCGCAGCGTTTCAAAGGGAACTTCCGTTGCAACAAGAGTTGCATCGGCAATAGCTTTCCTGCGAACGGCCTTCTCCTCGTCGGTTGCTTTCGGCATTTTGAACGCAGCTGCAACAAGGTTGTATGCGTCCGTATCCCTGTCAACCTGAGCGGTCAGCTCGTCGTAAATCTTCTTTCCCTGCTCAATAATTTCGTGACAGAGGGGCCAATCGGCTTCATAGCTCTTTTTGACCGCAGTCTGACCCGCGACCATCGTGACAAGGCCTGTGCCCTGTGCGCCGCAGAATGCAGCCGCACTGCCGCCGCCGGGAGCGGGAGCATCGGAAGCAACAATGTTGAGATAGTCAGTAACGACCATGTCGATAAGTTTCATGTGTTTAAAATTACCTTTCGTTGTTATGATTATGCCGATTCGGACTATTCTGCCGTGCTGTCGGCAATTTATTCCGAATCGAACCTGAGATTACTTCACAGCGACACGGCCGCGCTTGATAACCTTTTTAACCTGATTTGAGCCCATTCTGTAGCAGAGCATGGGCAGCTCATCCGCATTCCAAAGCACGATATCCGCAAGTTTGCCCGGTTCAATCGAACCGACGCTGTCGCCCTTGCCGATTGCACATGCGGCATTCAGCGTGACTGCCGTCAAAACCTCCTCGGGGAAGAGGCGGTAACGCAGATAGCCGAGATTCATTGAAAGCTGCAAATTCAGCGACGGACAGGAACCGGGGTTGAAATCCGTTGCAATTGCAACAGGCACGCCCGCCGAAATCATGTCACGCGCACGCGCAAAGGGTTTGTTGAGATAAAGTGAGGTTTGCGGCAGCAGGCAGGCAGTCGTTTTCGCCTTTGCCATTGCTTCAATGCCGCTGTCCCGCGTTGCAATAAGGTGTTCTGCGGAAATTGCGCCGATCTCGCCCGCAAGCTCCGAACCGCCCAGCGGATCTATCTCATCCGCATGAACTTTTGACGGAAGCCCGAGTTTTTGTGCCGCAAGCAGAAGTTTCCGCGACTGCGGAACGTTGAATACGGAACTTTCGAGGAAGACATCGCAAAAATCCGCAAGCCCCTGTTCCGTAACGACCGGCAGCACACGTTCAATTATAAAATCAATGTACCCGTCGGCATTGCCCGCATATTCGTCCGGAATTGCATGTGCACCGAGGAATGTGGCAGCAATATCCTGTGCGCAGGCTCCGCCGAGACGGCGAATGACGCGGAGCTGCTTCAGCTCATTTTCCGAATCCAGTCCGTAACCGCTTTTAATTTCAACCGTTGTGACGCCGAAATCGAGCATTTCCGCAAGAAAGCCTCGTCCGCGTTCAAAAAGCTCATCCTCGGTTGCTTTGCGCGTGTTGGTCAGCGTGTTCAAAATGCCGCCGCCTGCATTGAGAATATCAAGGTAGCTTGCGCCTGCAATTTTCAGCGGCACTTCATGCGCGCGCCAGCCCCCGAAAACAAGGTGGGTGTGTGCGTCAACAAGTCCGGGTGTTGCAAGCGCACCGTGAGCATCGACGATATCGGCATATGCCGAATATTCCGGAAGCTCTCCGTTTGCAGTCACCGCAGCGATTTTTTCACCGTCAATAAGAACTGCCGCATTGTGCAGCACTTCGATTTTGCCCTGATCCGAACCGCAGCGGCTGCTTGTGCCGAGCGGGGTTGCAAGTGTTCCGATGTTTTTAATAAGAAGCATAGGCATTTGACCTTTTCACGGAATGCAGAGCGGCAAATGCTCTGCATTCCGTTCAGTCTTTAATTTTGTTCTGAATTACAGCAAATAGTTTTCAATAATCTGCTTGTCCGCATTGAAGTCCTCGATTTGCAGATAATATTCTGCGGAATCGATGAGAGCACGCATCGGAGTCAGGCCGATGATCTCCGTGCCGATAACGTGAACGCCCCAGCGTGCGGCTTCAGCCTTTGTGACTTCAACAACCCTGTAAAGCGGAGTGCGGTTGAAGTCGGTCATGTTGATTGAAACCTGCGCAATGTTCCTGTCCTCAAGCATAACGCCGAGAGCCTTTACGCAATCGAAACCGCCGCTTGAACGACGGATAATCTTTGCAATTTTGCTTGCAATGGAAACATCGGAAGTTGAGAGGTTGATATTGAATGCAACCAAGGGCATACGGCAGCCGACGGCTGTTACGCCTGCGGTGGGGTGAATCGCTGCGCCGCCGAAATCGGGGGTCCACTGCGGATCCTTGACCTTTTCCGCCATGCCTTCAAACTGACCCTTGCGAATTGCCGCAAGGTTTACACGATGCGGTGCGGAAGCGGAATCTTCATAAAGGAAAATGGGTATGCCCGCTTCGTTCCAAATGCGCTCTGCGAGCTGTTTGGAATACTCAACGGTTTCTTCCTTTGTAACGTCCTTCATGGGAATAAGGGGGATAACATCGACCGCACCCATGCGGGGATGTTCGCCCTGATGATGATTCAGGTCAATAAGCTCTGCCGCTTTCTTGGCAAGAGCGGTTGCGGCATTCATAACGCCTTCGGGGCTGCCCATGAAGGTGATAACGCTGCGGTTGTGGCTTGCGTCGCTGCTGTAATCAAGCAGTGTTACGCCCGCAGTGTTGCGAACGGTGTCAACACATGCCTCGATGACCTCATGGTTCCTGCCCTCGCTGATATTCGGGACGCATTCAATGATCTTTGCCATTTTAAGAAAACTTCCTTTCGTGTTTTTGCCCCGCAGAAGTATGCGGAGCGGTTGTTTTTTGCGTTTGTTGTTTGTTGTTTCTTTATTTTTGCCGCGTCCGCAGGGCAAAAGCCGTGAGCTCCCGCCGTCTGCGGGCGCAGGCAATGTTAATTTGAAGAATGTATGCAGAACGTATCATAATCATACCGTTCCGGCAAATGCCGGTTTAACATTTGTCCTGCACGGTTCCGAAGCTTATTTCAGAGCATCGGCAACAGTTTTTTTCGCAAGTTCGTCATCCGCAAAATAGGGAATGGTGATATGAGCTTTGCCCGCCCATTTTTCATTGTATTTAACGGATGTTTCAACGGAGTGTTCGTTGCGCGCCCAATTGCGCCTTGCAACGCCGCCCATAACGTCCCACATCATTGCGGAGCGAATGATATTATCCACGCGTTCGCTGCCGTCCAGAACAAGGCCGAAACCGCCGTTGATGGATTTGCCGATTCCGACACCGCCGCCGTTGTGCAGTGCACAGAGGCTCATGCCCCTTGCGGCATTGCCCGCGAAGCACTGAACCGCCATATCCGCCATTACATTGCTGCCGTCCTTGATGTTTGCAGTCTCGCGGAAGGGGGAATCCGTACCGCTGACGTCGTGGTGGTCGCGTCCGATCATAACCGGACCGATTTCGCCGCTGCGAACCATTTCGTTGAATTTAAGCGCGATATTCGTTCTGCCTTCGGCATCCTGATAGAGTATGCGCGCCTGTGTGCCGACAACAAGCTTGTTTGCCTTTGCATCACGAATCCAAATATAGTTATCGCGATCCTGAGAGCAGCGGGTCGGATCGATGCAGCTCATTGCCGCTGCATCGGTCTTGTCGAGATCCTCGGGCTTGCCGGACAGGCAGACCCAGCGGAACGGACCGTAGCCGTAGTCAAACAGAACCGGCCCCATAATATCCTCAACATAACTCGGGAAGATGAAGCCATCCTTTTCATCAACGCCGTTCTTGGAGATTTCCTGAACGCCGCTGTCGTAAACCGCTTTCATGAAGGAGTTGCCGTAGTCGAAGAAATACGTGCCGCGCTTTGTGAGGGCAACGATTGCATCGAAATGACGGCGCAGCGAAGCATTGACTCGGCGTTCGAACTCGTCACGATCGGAATGCAGCATATGCGTGCGCTCATCAAAGGTCAGACCGACGGGGCAATAACCGCCGTTATAGACGTTGTGGCAGGAAGTCTGGTCGGAAAGCAGATCGATATGGATGTTATGCGCAACGGCATATTCAAGCAAATCGACAATATTTCCGTGATATGCGATCGAAATCGATTTTTTCTCCGCAAGGTACTGTTTTGCTTCCGCAAACACCTCGTCAAGGTTATCGGAAATCGTGTTTACCCAGCCTTGGTCATAACGTGTTTTGATTCTTGAAAGGTCAACTTCCGCAAAAACACCGACTGCGTTTGCGATGTTCGCCGCCTTGGGCTGTGCACCGCTCATGCCGCCGAGACCGGAGGATACAAACAGCTTGCCCGCAAGATCGCCGTGTTCCGCAACGCCGAGATATTTTCTGCCTGCGCCGAGAATTGTGTTGAACGTTCCGTGAACGATGCCCTGCGGTCCGATATACATCCAACCGCCCGCCGTCATCTGTCCGTAGTTGGCAACGCCGAGTTCTTCCGCAATTTCCCAATCCTTAAGGTTGTCGAACATGCCGACCATCAGTGCGTTTGTGATGATAACGCGGGGCGCGGTGGGCTTTGAAGGAAACAGGCCGAGAGGATGACCGGACTCAACAACGAGAGTCTGGTTTTCGGTAAGCTCTTCAAGATATTTTTTGATAAGGCGGTATTGCAGCCAGTTTTGGCAGGGCTGACCTGTTTCGCCGTAGGTAACAAGTTCATAGGGGTAAAGCGCAATCTCGAAATCAAGGTTGTTGTCAATCATGACCTGAAAAGCCTTGCCTTCAATGCATTTGCCCTTGTATTCATCGATGGGTTTGCCGTAAATCCTTCCCTCGGGACGATAGCGATAGGCATAGATTCTGCCGCGGGTTTTGAGTTCTTCCATGAATTCGGGAGCAAGCGTTTCATGGAGTTCCTCGGGAACATAGCGCAGTGCGTTGCGCAGCGCAAGCTCAGCCTGTGCGGGAGTGAGGCGGAAACCTCTGTCCGGTGCGCGGCGGTAGCCCTCTTCCATTTTCGGATACTCCGGAAGAGTGTTGTCAAGTTTGATTGTCATTGCTTTTGCAACAAGTTCGTTTTTCATACTGATATTCCCTCCTTCGTTAGGATTGAATTTTTTACCGTTTTTTCGGTATTTTTAATTTAGCTGTCGTCAGTGATGTCGGTTGTCGGTTTTTGATAACCGGCGCAAATCATTCAAGGGTTCCGCAAACGCTCTCGGCCGCGCGGACGATCTCTTCCGCCTTTACCATTGCATCGAACTTATTCATCTGTTCGTACATCACGATATCGTCGTGAATGGGTGCAACGCTTTCGCGGATTTTGTTGTAAACAGCCTTTGTTGCGGGAGCGAGCTTATCATCGCCGCGCAGGTAAAGAGCCTGGCTTGCGGCAAACAGCTCAATGCCGATAACCTTCTGTGCATTGTCAAGGATCATGCGCGCCTTGCGTGCGGCAATGGTGCCCATGCTTACATGATCCTCCTGATTTGCAGAGGAAGGAATGGAGTCAACGCTTGCAGGGTGCGCCCAAACCTTGTTTTCGGAAACCATGCTTGCGGCTGAATACTGGGTAATCATAAAGCCGGAGTTAAGGCCGCCGTTCTCACTGAGGAATGCGGGCAGACCGGCGCTGAGCTGCGGATTGACAAGGCGTTCAATGCGGCGCTCGGAAATGTTTGCATATTCCGCAAGCGCAATGCCGAGGAAGTCGAATGCAAGAGCCATCGGCTGGCCGTGGAAATTGCCGCCGGAAATTGCTTCGTCGTCATCGGGGAAAATAATGGGATTGTCCGTCACGGCGTTAATCTCGCGGCTGACGGCATTGTAAACGTATTCGATCGCATCACGGCTTGCTCCGTGAACCTGCGGGGTGCAGCGCAGTGCATATGCATCCTGAACCTTTCCGGGAATGGTATCAAACGCAAGCTTGCTGCCTTCAAGCAGAGTGAGCAGGTTCTTTGCGCTGTTGATCTGTCCCTTGTGGCCGCGAACAGCATGAACCTTGGGATCATAGGCCTTCTTGATGCCGAAAAGTGCTTCCGCAGTCATTGCGCAGGCGATATCCGCAGTCTTTGTGAGCTGAACGGCGTCATATACCGCAAGACAGCCGACGGCAGTCATTATCTGAGTTCCGTTAATGAGTGCAAGGCCTTCCTTGGCCGCAAGTTCGACAGTGGGAATACCGGCAGCCGCCATTGCTTCCCTGCCGCTCATGATCTCGCCCTTGTATTCCGCGCGGCCTTCACCGAGCATAACAAGAACCATGTGGGAAAGGGGTGCAAGGTCTCCGCTTGCGCCGAGGGAGCCCTTTTCGGGAACTATGGGGTGAACACCTTTGTTCAGCATTGAAAGCAGGGTTTCGATTGTGGAAAGACGAATTCCCGAATTGCCGCGGCAAAGTGCGTTGCAGCGCAGCAGCATTGCGGCGCGGACAACTTCCGTCGGCAGGGGGTTGCCCATGCCGCAGGAATGGGAAATGATGAGGTTGCGCTGCAAGGCGGCAGTGTCCTCAAGGGGAATGTATTTGTCCGAAAACTTGCCGAAACCGGTTGTTAAGCCATATACAACAGCCTTTTCATCAAGTTTCTTTTCAACATAGGCGCGCGCTTTGTTAACCGCAGCCTTCGCCTCGTCCGAAATCGCAACCTGTTCGCCCGTTCTGGCAACAGCAGCAACCTGTTCAACCGTCAAACTCGTGCCGTTGATAATTATCATTTGATAAATCTCCTTTTAGAAGCCGCAGCGCGGCAAATTATTGCAAAGCATTTTGCGGGCGGCAGAAAGTCGTTCAAAAGCTCTCGCTTTCTCACACGCATACCAACCCAACAATAATTATATAGTTGCAGGCGAAAATAGTCAAGAGTTAAGGGAGAGTATATCAGATTTGGGTATGCGTGCTCCGACCGAGCCCCGAAATGCATTTGAAGCATTTCATTCGTGCGGTTTTTTGATTGTTCCACCAAAGTTGTGCATAAAAGACATGACCGTTCAAACACGGGACGAATCGGTAAACGGATTTATGGTCGGCACTTATTTTTCCTGCGAAGTTTGTGCGGGGAAAAGTGCCGTTGACTGCATAGTTTTCAGTTCGACCGAACTTGATGAAAACAACATTGAAAACTTTGAAACGGTCGAGTTCTCGTTTCATATTTTCAAAACAGACGACCGGAACACAATTGACGACAGCAAGACCGTCGTGTTGAATTTCAACTGATAGTCTCGGCATCTCTGCAAAAGAAAGGGACTGCCGCAAACATCAAATTCCATCTGCGGCAGTCCCGTTTGTTCTGTCATCGTCTTGTTTTTTACTGTGCGTTTTCTTCCCCGGGAACAAGATCAATCACTGCAATTTCCGGCAGGTTGTTCACCCGTGGTATTATGCCGTGTCCCGCCATTCCGGCGGAGATGATCATCTGCATATTGTCGCCCAATCGGAAGCTTCCGCTGTCGTATTTCGGGAACCATCCCTGCATCGGCGCATACAGCCCGCCGACAAACGGCATTCGAATAAGACCGCCGTGAGTGTGTCCGCTCAGAACAAGGTCGATATTCCACATGCTGTACGCACCGTTGAAAATAAAAGTGTCCGGCATATGTGCAAGGCAGACTTTCGGCAAGTCGGTATTTTCAAATTCTTTCAAGAATTTGTATTCCGGCGATGCGGCAAACTCCTCTTCCGTGCGGCCGAACGCAAACCCATGCCCCATTGTGCCGCCGATGCGCAGCGGCTGACCCGCAAGAATAACATCCGCATAACTGTCATTGAACACCGCCGCACCGGATTTCTCAATGCGATCAAGAAGCAGCTCATCTGACGCCATATATCCGAGTTCGTGATTGCCCGGTGAAAAGAATACCGGCGCGATTTTACGCAATGCTTTAACAAAATCAAGAAACTTTTGCACATCTTCGGCATCCGCATTCCTGTCGATCATATCACCCGCAAGACAAATTGCATCCGGCGACTGCGCTTCAACCTTTGCAAGCAGACGCGCGTTATCCTTCCCGAATGACTTGCAATGCAGGTCGGAAAGCAGAACCAACCGCACCTTTGATTGAAGTCCGCGCAGCTCAATTTCGTAGTGCTGTACATGAAGACAAACGGCCGATAGCAAAACGGAAAGAGTTAGAGCGAGGATGAAAAGTACAGCCGCGGCGGTTATTATCCTGAAAACTTGCTTTTTTACTTTCATTTGATGCGGAAAATGCGCTTGAGTTTATTTAATGCGCGTTTAATAAAATGATCGATTTGCCCGCATGTTTCCGCAGCCCCGTACTGCATTGAATTCAGCAGAAGTTCCGTTCGGCTGCCGCCGTTTTCAAGCGTGCGCAAATCCGCAATTTGCTTACGGTAAAGCGGCGTTATTGTAAATCGCGTTCCCCAATGGAGCAAATCTGTTCTGATTTCTGTGTTTTTTACCGTTGCTACTCCATCAGTTATGCTCAACCGCATTTGTCCGACATATTCCCAGTAACAGAGGATTCCGCGCAAATCATGCGGAATCGGCTTGCAATCATTCAGCGCCATGCTCAAAGCTATAAGCGGCTCGTCTCCGGGAGTTGCAAAATTGCCTTTGAAGCTATACTCTTTGTAACGCGGCGCCAACGCTTTTGCCGTTTCAGCAACCGCGTCGCACCGTTTTGATTTGCGCATATAATAAACCCCGCCGTGCAAACCGACAACATAAGATACTTTCTGCTTCAATTCCCCAAGGTTTTCGTATTCGAACCAGCCTGTTTTATCATTAAGAGGCAAAACACGACCGAAACACGAGAAATCATCCGCATCCTTAAACATATCGAAAAGCCTATTTAAATCCCCGTATGCAATACAATCTGCATCAATGAAAATATTCACATCATACGGCAAACTTTCAAGCATACTCAGTTTATCCAGATAATTGCAGTGTGCATTCTCCAAGAGCATCACGTCATCGAATTCTGCCGTATATTCATTCTCTCTGTCAGCAAGTATCGTAAACGGAAGCGGAAACTTTGAAAAGTGCCGGTAGGAATGAAGAAGGCTTGATGCCATCCTATAGTATTTTTCGTCGCCAGTGGCGATCGTCAGAAAACCGTGAGACATAATTGCTCCCTACAGATGCAGTATCTCCGGACTGTTCAGCTGAATACTTCCCCAGTGTGCATAATCCCAATCGATATCAGGCTTTTCTGCAGCTATCTTTTTAAATCCAAGACCTGCTACCCAATCCAGATTTTGACATGTACCGAATTCATTTTTGGAAAACAACACAAAATTTGAAGAGTATTCTCCCGGCAGCAAACTGCCGATATCAATTTTAAGAATTAAACATTGCAATTCCAAATCATTATCAATTGGTAAGTTCTTGAGAATTGTTGTTCCCACGATTGTTCCGGTTAATGTTTTGATTTCCATCCTAAATCCAACATCTTGCAAGCTTCTCTTGCGTTTTATAGTTATTCTAATAATCAAGTTGTTGCTTTTAAAATTGCAATCAGCATGGCGTTCTCCTTTGTAATTGCAGTATTCTGCTGCCTGTATGCGAACGCTGTCAGTCGAAAGCCAATGTGGACGTTCATAAGCAGAATAATCAACATATGGAGTATTATCAGATTTTGCTTCTTCGTATATTTCAATCGCCTTTTCCACGTCCCCGTCAAAAATCAGCTTTCCGTGATCAAGCACGATGCATCTTGTACAAAGCTGGCGAATCGTATTCATATTATGGCTGACATAGAGCACGGTACGGCCTTCCGTATTTGCTGCATCGCCCATTTTGCCGAGGCATTTTTTCTGGAACTTCATATCACCGACGGCGAGAACCTCGTCCATAACCATGATTTCGCTGTCCAGATGCGCGGCAACGGCAAACGCAAGTTTAACATACATGCCGCTTGAATAGCGTTTCACGGGAGTATCTATGAACTTTTCCATCTCGGCAAATTCGACTATCTGATCGAATTTTCTGTCTATCTCCGCTTTCGTCATGCCGAGAATTGCGCCGTTCATATAGACATTTTCCCGCCCGGTCAGCTCGGGATGAAAACCCGTGCCGACTTCAAGCATGGAAGCGATCCTGCCGTTATAACTTATTGTACCCTTTGTCGGCGCGGTTACACGTGAAAGCAGCTTCAGCAGCGTGGACTTGCCTGCGCCGTTATGCCCGATTATGCCGAGGGCTTCACCCTTTTTCACCTCAAAAGACACATCATCCAGCGCGAGGAATCTTTCGCCCATGCGTTTTGACGAGTCGGAGCCGATCTTGCTGTTCGGGTCCTCCCGGCCTTTTATACGCGCCATTAAGCTTTGCAGATCACCGCGCAATGTGCCGCCGCCGATTGCACCGAGGCGGTATTCCTTTGAAACATGTTCTATTCTGATTGCAATTTCGTCCATTTTTTCTTTCCTCAGACGGTATCCATAAAAGTCTTTTCCACCCTGCTGAACAGCACAATGCCGATGAAGAGCAGGGCAAGAGTTATCCCCCAGCCGATGAAATAGTACTTCCATTCGATTGCGCCCGTTCCGAGATATGCATAGCGGAACAGATTTACAATCGGCGAGATTGGGTTGCACATATACAGCGCATGCCACTTCCCGCCGGGGGCAAAAGCGGTAAAACGGAACATGTCGTATGCAATCGGGGAAGCGTACATCCAAAGCTGCGTGCCGAACCCGACAAGCATCGCAAGGTCGCGGTACTTCGTTGTGAGCGCGGAAATAATGATACCGCAACCGAGGCTGAGCATTGCCAATTGCAGCACGATAAGCGGAGTCATCAGCATCCACAGGTTAGGCTGCACCCCTTGTTTTGCTGCTGCATAATAAACAAGAAAGATAATCAAAAACACATATTGAATCGCAAGGCTGATAAGCTCCGAAAAGACCGTTGAGATTGGCATTACAAGCCGGGGAAAATACACCTTTCCCATTGTTGCACTGTTGGCAACAAAGGTATTCGCCGTTTGTGTGAGGCAGTTTGAAAAATACGTCCACAGTACCGTTCCCGACAGATAGAATACGAACGACGGCACACCGTCGGGCGCCAACCCCGCAATATTTCCGAACACAAGCGTGAAAACAACCGTTGTCAAAAGCGGCTGAATTATCGCCCATGCAGGCCCGAGAACGGTCTGCTTGTATTTGGACACAAAATTACGCTTGACAAAGAGGAAAATCAAGTCGCGATACGCGAACACCTCTTTTAAGTGCAGGTCAAACCAGCCGCTTTTGGGCTTTATGACCGTGTTGAAATGTTGTTCGTTCATTAGTACTCCTTTGACTTATAACAATGAATAAAGCTGCTTCAAAATTGCGGAATTATCGCGTTCGAAATCGTGATTTTGCAATTCCGCTTGTATGCTCTCTCTCAATTTCGGCGCGTTGTAAAGCCGTATTATCGCTGCGGCAATTGAATCCGCATCTGATTCGCAAAGCAGACCGGTTTCGCCGTCCGAAATCAATTCTGCGCTGCCATCCGTCCTCGTTGATAAAACGGGTACTGCCAATACTTGCGCCTCACGAATCGTCAAGCCAAAAGCCTCAAACCGGCTTGGCTGCACATAAAGGTCTGCGCAGCGGATATACGGGTAGGGATTCGACTGCATTCCGAGCAGGGAAACACAGTCTTCCAATCCGAGCCGCATTATCTGCTCCCTGAGGGCGGACTCCTCCGGCCCTCCGCCGACTATGTACCAGTGAAATCCCGTGAACCCGTCAGCAACAAGTTTTGCGCAGGCATCAACAGCAATATCCATGCCTTTGGCATGCGACAGCCTCCCGCAGGAGACGATATTGAAGCAATCCGCAGAAAATTTCACTGTCGGGATGTCAAGTCCCTTCTCCCGCACGCCGTCGATATCGATTATGTTGTTGACCGAAATAATCTTATCAGCATATTTCGAACGATAAGCGCGCAGTTTTTCCGCCAATGCAGGCGAAACCGCAATTACCTTGTCTGCCTTTCTGTATCCGTATGCATCGTGATACTCCCGCCGCATTGCGCCGTGATGATAAAACATCAGAAATCTATCCGCCGAGACGGCACGGACAGCCGTTTCGGCAGCGCGATCGCTGTATATGACCGCCGTATCAAAATGTTCGCCTTTGAGCTGCTTTTTCACGTACAACGCATAGCATCTTGCCTCCGCGGCGCGAAAAACGACGCGAAGCGCGGACCATATGAAACGGCGGAATTTCGCTGCATTCTGCGGTTCCTCCATGATATTGTACAAACGCTTGCAGCCGTAACCCTTTGGGAACGTCACTTTGTGTTGTCTGTCGGAAACTATCAGGCGGCACTGCGGCGTTATTCTGTCCGCAACGTCCAAGCTGTCCCTCAAAACAAGACAGGTCACGTCAAATCTGTTGTAATCAAGGCGATTAAGCAAATTCACCAATGCCGTTTCAATCCCGCCGATCCACAGGGCTTCGGTTATAAAAATCAGCTTCTTTTTCACTTTTCAAACCCGCTCTTGTTCGGCAAAATGCTCTCGAATGCCTTGCGCAGCCGCAAAGCCAAGCTGTCGAAATCCACGGCCTTTTCGGGATCGTTTACGCAAAGCATATCATGACTTTGTTCGCAAATTATTCTGCACAGGTTGTCAACGGTGCTTTCATCGGCACAGGAAACAAAATTATCCGTGTTGAACGGCGCGAAATTCCCGCTTGCTATCTGCCACCACAGGCAGACCCATTGGTTCACATCATCGGCGCAGCGGAAACGGTGAAGAGTCGTGCGTTTCAGCAATTCCGGTTCGGCATTCCAAACGGTCTCAAAAGTACTTTTGGTATATGCGGCGGGAGCGTGAAGGTTTTTAAACCCTGTAAAATAATCCGGGAACAGTTTTTCAACAGCTTTGGTACGAATATTGTCCTGCCAACGATAAACGCGGTTCACGTACTTTTTCCCGAATTTTTTCACCTGCTTACGCTTGTTGAAATGCGCATTTACAACACCGAGATCGTTAACCGCCGCATGCTGCCAGATTCCGATTTCACCAATGAGTCCTATCGGATGCTCTTCCCCGCAGGTGCATGGTTGTCCGTCGCGGAAAAAAGCCGTTTCAGGCATTGGACGAAGAGGAAACATATCATCATTAAAATAAACAAAATGCTCCGCAAGCCCCGGAATCCGATGAATATTCATTTCAATTGCATGGGAGCTGAATGTCGGCAAAGCAGCCTTCGGAAGGAAATCCGAATGCGAGACATGCCTCAATTTCGGATGATCCAAATTCAGGAATTCGGGAACATGCCCGCAGGTAACAAAATGAATTTTGTGCACCCACGGCGTAAATTTCTCAACGGCGCGGAACCAATAGGGCATAAGCCCCCAATCCCGAAAACGATTGACGGAGTTGCTGTCGTCCGTCACCGCTCCCTGATATTTAGCCTTTTCCGCCCGCCACTCCGGGTCGTTCCCGTCCACCCAGAGAACAACAAAATCAATGTCCATGTTCACACCTCATGTGATCTTTTTTCCCACAAACGGGATCTTTCGGATAAGCCAAGTCAATGCAAGGCTGAGTGCATAAAGGCAGGCCACCCTCAACAACGATGTTATGAACGGAAGTGACTTTATAACCGGAGTCGGAACAAATTCATTCAATATTGCATGAATGCAGTACACACCGAATCCGCATTCAGTAAACACGGCAAAAACCTTGCGCGTTCTTTCGCTGTAATGTATCTTTGACATTTTCATAACAAAAAATGTATAAATCGCCGCTGAATACAGTATAACATTCGGCTTCATGTATTGTTTTACGAAGTCTGTTTTTCGCAGTTCTTCGCTTATAAAGCACTCCGCTGCAATTGTTGCAATCAGCATCAGTATGCCGATAACATATATTGCAGTCTCTGTTTTTTTGCTCATATTGTCCTTTTTGCTGTATAAAAAGTACCCCAGCATAAAGTATCCCATATACCCGGTTACAGCTCTTAATCCTGTTCTCTCAATAAAATCCGAAATCATCCCGCCGATTTTCGGAACATAGATAAGATACTGCGTCACAACGTTCACGGCAGCAAACATAATCAGAAAGTACGCAAGTGTTTTTCCATCCGCTGCTGCCTTTCTCAGAATCGGGGTCAATAAGTATAAGCCTGCCAACGAATAGAGAAACCAGAGATGATACGGACCGTGGATAAACTCTGCAATAACACCGAAAGTGCTCAAATGGCTGTAGCTCCCGGAGATTAACCCGTATCCCGTATATACGCCTGACCAAACAAGGAAGGGAACAATAATATGCGGAAGGTACACAGTGAGTATTTTTTTTGCGCTTACATCCCTTTCGGGATCAAGGAAAAACCTCCCGGAAATCATGAAAAAAACAGGAACACACCATACAATGGCGGCATGCATTCCCCTGTACATATATTTTATCATTAAATTATCTGTCAGTGGATTCAAACCGCCGTGGATCATTATCACCGCCAACGTTGCCAGCAACCGCAGGATATCCAATTCAGTTTGACGCTTAATTTCAGACATTTGATTTTTCCTTTCTTTTCTTCCCTACAAGCATTGGGCAAAATCGGTTAATCGCAAAAATCAGAACGGCTTCAACGGCGGCAATCAAAAGAAAACTTCCGACGGATCTTCCCCGCCATTTATCGCCGTCCGTAAGCATTCCCGACAGAATGAAGAATGCCGGCATATGAAACGAATCCAAAAACTGCTGCACCAAAACATACGGTACAATATCGTATTTCGGGTTTGCGTAATTCAGAATATGCCCCAAAACAACCAAAGCAATTAAAATCGCACGAGTGTTGTCAATATAGGAAATTCTTTTAGTTATGTTTTCTGTCCGCCCTGTCTTTTCGAAAAAAGCTGCTGCTTTTCACCGCCACCGCAAGTTTGTGCCGAATTTGAACCAATCTGCTGCACAGATAAATTTTTAACGGATGCGGCTGTTTTAAGCGGCAGTATTTTCCCCTGTTATGCTGCGCAACCAGACTGCGGATTTCGGAAAACGAAGCATAGTACATCCTCTGTTTCAAAAGCATGCTGTACAAGTTTTCCACGTGTTCACAGGGAATTCCGAGAGTCTTAAGGCCTTGCTCAAACGGCTGCATGTACTCCGCAAGATTCTCAATCCTTTGCAGTCTCCTGTATGCACTTCTCTCGTCCTCCGCCTGTCTGTATCTGTAGATCGGCTTTCTTAAGGAATAAATTTCTTTACAGAACGGCAGCAGCTCAAGCACGAACAGATAATCTTCCATAAGAAACATGTCCTCATGAAAGCGTGTTCCGCACTTTTTCAGTAAATCGCTGCGAAACAATTTGTTCCAAACCGGGGTTAATGCATTGCAGTTGTAAAACTCAGAGAAATCATCCTTCAGATTCTGCAAGCTCAACATACCTTCCGACGGAGGATTAAGGGTTTCCCGCAGATACATCTTTCCGTGGTTGTAGTAATCAAAACTCATGCCGAACAATAACATATCCGGCTTTTTAAGCAAAGCTGTTTTCAAAACACCGCTAAGCGAATCTTCGTCCACCGTGTCATCAGAATCCACAAACCAAATATACTCCCCGCGTGCTTCATCAATCCCGCGGTTTCGTGCCGCAGATACACCCGCGTTCGACTGATGAACGCATCTGATTTCCTCATTTTTTCCGCAGAGCCTGTCGCACAGTTCCGCCGTGCCGTCGTTCGAGCCGTCATCAATGAGCAGGATCTCATAATCCGATAATCCGCAGACCCGAATGCTGTTCACCGTGGCTTCCAACGTTTTAACGCAGTTGTAGCAAGGGATAATAACGCTGAATATCATCGTTTTACCTCCCAGCAAAAACGATAGTTCAGATAATTATCCGCTTCGTTTTGAATTGTTGCATTCAGGTTCGTAACGAAGTAATATGCACATGCAAAAAGCACAACACATAAAAGTGCGGCAGCCCGCTGCTGCCCCGAGAGGGTCAACCGTCGGATTTTGCCCAATTCCGTATCCTTTTCCGGATAGAACATCATCGGCAGATACAGGATCAGAAGCTGAAAATAATAATCCGTAAGGCGCGTAAAGACATTATCAAACCCGGAAAACATCTGCAAAACGGCTGCAACTATCATGAGATTGAGCAGCTTTGTAAAATTCTTTCCGGAGAAACCGCGCAGCACGATTCCGGCAATAACGAGTGCCACAATTATCAAAAAGCGGCCGCCCACGCGGGTATTAACCATAAAGTCCGTTTCATCGTAATAGAAATTACTGATAAACATGACTATTTGATTTCTGAATACGAATATCAAAGCCGCACAAATCGCATAAAGTATGAGTTTTTTTGTATTCAGTCGGCTTTTGGCAATCCAGTACGCCGGAAGAAATATCAACGCCGGAACATGGACACAGCCGGCCAATGCGGTCCAAAGAAGGAATTTCTTTGGATTCTCCTCCATAATGCCGATAAAAGCAAACATTAATAAGCCCATTGCCAATGCTTGTTTAATTGCACTGAACCCGAACACATAAAAGCCAAAACAATTCCAAAGCAGATAGCTGAGCCAAGGTGCAGGCGAATAACGAAATACAATGACTGCAACCGCGGCCTCCGTCACAATTGCGATAAAGATAAGAAATACCTGAAAATCGCCGTCGGATACTGTCGAAAACAGTTTTTGGAGCCAGAAAAATCCGAAATTCCTGCCTCCGTTAAAAACTTCGGCGCTGAACCAACCCGGTTCGATTATGTTATAATACCCCCATGCATATTTGCGCAAATCGCCTGTAAGGTACATATACCGCCAGCCGCAGATGAATGTATGCAGAATCGCCATAAGTGCGATATAGATTTTTTTCTTATTGCCGTGCTGCGGAATCAAAAAGCCGAAACCCAGTACCGCCGCAACAACATAGTAATAGACTTTTACGCCCATTTACTCTCCCCGTTTCTTTCGCAGTTCCGCTTCAAAAAAAGCTTCCGTCTCCCCTGCCAGTCTCTCGCATTTAAAGTCTTTCCCGCGCAGCTTAGCCTGCCCCGCGTAATACTCCAGCAGTCCCGGTTCGGTCAACATTCGTTTGACGCCTTCATAAAATGCTTCGTCATCGTTTGCGGTAATTAAGCCGTATTCGCTGTCGCCGAGGATCTCACGCATGCCCGTGCAATCCGTGGTTACAACCGGCGTGCCGAGAATAAGGCTTTCGACAACAGTCGTGCTGAATCCTTCATACAGAGAAGAACAAACATACAGATCCGCACACTTCAACATAGGATACGGATTGTTTTGGAAGCCGCATAAAGCAGCAGAATCGCCAAGCTCGTTTTGCTTGATAAAAGTCTCAAGGCTTTTTCGCTCTTCACCCTCTCCGAGTATTCTCAGGCGATGATGTATGCCTTCATCCGTCAGTCGCTTATGTGCGCGCAACAACCTATCAAAGTCCTTCTGCGCTGTCAGTCTTCCCACAGCAACAACCACGGGCTCTTTTTTAGTCATTTCTTCGCTAAATATCGGATCGAATGCAGGCATATCAGCTTTCAGAACCACTTCAGTATCATTATAGCAATTATAAACAGTGCCAACCTTTTCGGCCATGCCATACATTTCTATAAAGCTCTTCTTAACATCTTCTGACACACATACGACAGAATCATATTTTCGATAATGAACTGCCGTACTTTTTATGAACTTGTCAACATTGCCCGCCTTCTTTTTCAAATCACAATGAACCCAGGCCAATTTCAATGCTTTTTTATTTGTTGAGCCCGCCATGATTTTTGTTGAACCGCATTCAAGATAAGCAGCCTCAATATCATAATCGCCCTTGATATGCAGCGGGTAAGTCAAACCGAGTGCCGCTTCTGTCCGCATCAGCAAATCCGTCATGCGATTCTTTGCCGGATAGCAGTATTTATATTTAATGCCCGGTGCGAGTTTTTCCTTCACGGCCTCGGGATAGAGCGTCTGAACGGTTATCGAAAACCGCTCCTTGTCCATTGCGTTTACAAGGTTGCAAAGAACTTTTTCGGCCCCGCCGCCGGAAAGGGATTCGATGAAGAAGAGGATGTTAATCACGAGTTCAAGACCCTCTTAACTTTATTAATTACTCGCTTACACAATGGTGCAACATCACTTATTCTCAACAGGGTGATCCGCATCCAATTGGGCATCTTGTGTAATGTCTTATCACCCCGTCCAATCAATCTATCCAATTTGACTACTTCATTGCGGTAAAAAGAAAGTTGAGTACGATAGTTACTGAAATGAATTAATTTAGTTGAATAGTCATATCCCGTAGGTGAATGAAACACCGCACGCGGAACAGAGATGTCTGCTTCTAATCTTTTTCTTGATGGTGCGAAAACCAATTCGCCAAGCATATCAACCGGTTCAAACTTGCATACTGCCATACCAAGAGCAAGCAACGGTTCATCTGCCGGATCAGCAAATCCGTTAAAGCTGTAGTCATGATAGTTTTTTTCACAATTGATTGCAATTTCAAAAACATGCCTACAAGCATCTGCATTACGCATATAATAGACGCCACCATTAAAATCAGGAATAAAAGAAATATCAGTTCCATGCTGTTTCATTCCAGATGGAATAAACCATCCTCTTCCGCAATTCAAATCACGCCATGCATATCCAAACAGTGAAAAATCACCTGCGTCACAAAAAATATCCCACCATGTATTTAAATCGCCATAGGCCAGACTGTCTGCATCAATAAAAATCGTCTCTTCAAAAGGCAGCTCTCGGAAAAGTTTTAATTTATCGTTATAGCTGTTGGATGCATCGCTAATCACGATTACTTTATCAAACTCCGAAGTATACTCGTTCTCTCGATCGCTTATTATTGCAAACGGAAACGGGTCCTTAGCAAACAATCGATATGAATGCAGAAGATTTCTTGCTAATTTGTAGTAACGCTCCTGACCCGTGGCAATTGTGACAAAACCTTTTCTTTGTTGTTTTTTCATATAGTAATCTGTTATTTGTTTATTGATTCAGTATATAAGTCGCACAGTCGTTTCGCAAATACTCGAGAATCAAAGCCGAACTTCTCAACAGCATTCACAACTGCAGACTTGTCTGCACGATTCATGCTTACCGCTTTCTTAATTGCATCAACCCATTCCGCCGCACTCTGGTCTAATTTAAGCCATTGAACATATCCTATTCCGAAATCGACTTCATTGGAATATGTATCCGCTGTCACGCATGGCAATCCTGCTGCCTGCGCCTCGATCATTACCAACGGCATTCCCTCATAAAGCGACGGCAAAAGAAACGTTGACGACTTACGAATAAGTACATCGATATCGCTGCGTACACCAAGCAGGAGCATGTATTTGCCTACATTACGTTTTTTTATTTCGTTTTTAACACGCTGTTCATATGCATTTCCGTTGTTGCCCACACAGAGAATGCGTATTTTTTCCCCACGCTTTTTCAGTTCTTGAGCTATTTCTGCCGTAAACAGTTGATTTTTAATCGGGGAAAAACGGCCAATCTGAATTATGTTTATCCAATCGTCCTCACAAAATTCTCCTGATTCTTTTTTGTCGTAATAATCAATAAACTTTTTTGTGTCAACTGAATTAAATATCAGATGATAGTTCGCTTCATGTGTTTTTTTGTCACCGTAAAGAAATCGCCCCGCCGGAGTAGAACAAGCACAGAACTCAGTTCCGTAACGCAATATCCACCTGCGCATAACAGCATTATACAATATGCGAACTACGCTCCGTTTTCCACTGCCGTCATCATCTGACCAGTTATGCGCATGAACGAAACGGTGCTTAACACCTGCAATTTTCGCTGCGAACAACACCATGCCGCTGTGAAATAATTCATGTGAATGAACAATATCATATTGGCCTTCTTTCATGATTTTATAGAGTGCTTTGCATTGGCGAATGAAATGCCGACCCTCCGTTGCCGGAATGCGGATGCATTTTCCGCCCAATGCCTCGATCTCATCTTGATAGAAGGGGTGGCTCATAGTTGTGGTAAAATCGATTTGGAACTTACCCCTGTCCGCATTGCGTATAAGATGCATCAACTGGTTCTCTATCCCGCCGACATCCATAGTGCCGGCTATAATCAATATTTTGGTTTGACTCATAAGCGCGCACTCCTCCGCTCCGACTTACAGCATATCAACAAATCTATCATTCGACTCCATCTCATCCGCACCGGCAAGGCAATACACCAACACTTCCAACCGACAGGCTTGATTTTTTCCGCGCGGTACAACTTGCAGATCTTCCGTATCTCTCGCCGCCGCTGTTTGGCCGAGCAGTTAAACTTCAGTAACTCCTTGCAGCAGGAATAGGCACTTCGGTAGGTCATCCATGCGAGTCCCGCCTCGTAATAATGCGCCGACTCCGGCGAATGCTCCGTTGCGTGATAAGCTGCATACATCCGGCGGTTGACCTCCATCAATTGCCCCGTCAGATAGTGGCGACCCTTGCGGGAAAGGGAATTCTCATTGCTTACATCAACATTATACAGTAAAGCATCTATCGATGAAATCGACTGTATGTGCATGGCATAGGAAAAAATAAACAGCTGATCCTCTCCTATGGAAAAATCCGTTCTGAAACGCAACCCATTATTTTCAATTATCTTCCTTTTGAACACCTTGCTGCAAAGGGAACTGAAGAGGTACTGCCGCATGGAAAAAGAAATTCGTTTTGCAGCACCAACTTCGTCATCTTCATAAAACTCGCCCGTACCCCGTTCTGCGGATATGCTGCCAACGTTGCGATATCCAAACATCAGCAAATCGGGATTGCGCTGAGCCAGTGCTTGATTAATCACATCAAAGTAATCTTCCGACACATAATCATCGCTGTCCACGAACAAAACATATTCACCTTTCGCTTGTTCGAACCCCAAATTTCGCGCTGAAGATACGCCGCCGTTTTCTTTCGATAAATAGCAAATTTTTGAATTCACATCAGCATATTCGCGGCAAATTGCATCGCTGTTGTCCGTTGACCCGTCATTGATGAGAAGAATCTCATAATCAGAGAAGCGCTGATTTGTAAAGCTGTCCAAGCAGCGGCGTATGGTCGTTTCTGCGTTATAAACCGGTATAATTATCGAAAAAATCAAATCAGTCATCAAAATTAATCAGTCTGCAAACGGTTTCCGTTATTATGCTTATATCATATTTTAATACGGCTTTCATGTTGATTGCGCCGATTTTACGGCACAGCACATCATCAGCAGCATATTGATCCATTCGTTCTGCGAAGCCGCTGACATCATTGGTGGCACAGCTGAACCCAGTCACACCGTCTGCAACATAATCCGATACTCCGCGAATGTTCGATGTCAACAAAGGCAGTCCGCATGCCATTGCCTCCAACGCTGCAAGTCCAAGTCCGTCACGCATTGAGGGAAAAGCAAACAAATCGGCTGTATTAAGGATCTCCGGAATATCGTTACGATAACCAAAAAAACAAATTTGCTTCGAAACATCCAAATCATTTGAAAGTCGAATTAACCTGTTCAAAAGTTCACCCTTACCGCAGATTCCGTAAAAGATATGTGGATTCGCTGTTTTTGCTAATGCGCGTATCATAATTTCGTGATTTTTGTGTCTCTTCAACTCGCCTACCGACACAACAAAAAAGGCATCTTTCGGAACCCCCAATTCCCTTCGCTTTTCTGCTCTGTCAACCGAACATGTTGCAAATTTCACTGTGTCGAGCCCGATTCCATCAATCTTCTCCGTTCTTTTCGCATGAAAACCTTTCGCGCGCTGATAATCCTCTTCATTGATAGTAATGATCATGTCGCACAGGCGGGAGCAATACTTTTCAACAGGATAATAGAGCAGCCAATTTGTGAGCGGCGCACCTTTATAAAAATGGAATCCGTGCACCATATAAACGACTTTTGTGCCTTTTTTGCGCACAGTTTTTGCTGCAACGCGAGTCATAACGCCCATAACGGGCTCGTTTGTCCAGATCACGTCCCAACTGCGGCCGTTAATGATCTTCTTCAGGTCGCTTAAGCCTTTTCGATTGCGGAGCGAAAACGGATTCCGAACCAAGCGCACAGTATGGACAGGAGCAATGCCCGAAAGCACAGTGCGGAGTTCCTGTAAACGTCCGCCGACTTCGGAACATGCGAGTTCAACGGAAAACCCATGCTCGGAAAGGTATTTCACATGCGGCACGAGGAACTGAATCGCCATCAGATCCGTGCAGGTCAACAGCAGCCGCTTCATCCGATTGCCTCCGAAATACGCTTTGCAATACCGTTTGCATCCAATCCGAATTGCATCCGCAGATATTTTTGACTTCCCACAACCGAACAGTAAGTATCATCCAGGCCGATACGCAGCAATCTTGCATGCGAGGGCAGCTCAGAAAGAACTTCCGCAACCGCACTGCCGAATCCGCCTAAAATATTGTGTTCTTCAACGACTGCGATAATTTCAAAATCCTTTGCACAGCGCAGTATGGTTTCACGGTCGATAGGTTTAACCGTCGGGAACGAACAAAGCTCCGGGTTGATTCCCTTCTTTGCAAGAATATACGCCGCACCGACAACCTCATCCAGAATTGCGCCGGTTGAAAAAACGGCGATGCGTTCACCTTTGTGTATTCGAATGGCCTGTCCGATTTTGAAATTTTCAATATCCTTGTGGATACGTTTTTCCCCGCCGCGCCCAAGCCGCAGGTAACATGTTCCCGGGTATTCCGCAATTGCCTTCGTTGCCGCTTCCGCCTCCGCAGGATCTCCCGGACAAAGTACCGCAACATTCGGCAGCGCACGCATCACGGCAATGTCCTCGGTTGCCTGATGACTCATGCCCAATGAGCCGTAAACAAACCCACCGCCGACGCAAACGATTTTTACATTTGCATCATGGTAAGCGCAATCATTCCGTATCTGCTCAAGACAGCGCAATGTCGGAAAATTTCCTATTGAATATGTGAAGACAATTTTTCCCTCCCCGGCTGCTCCTGCCGCGGCAGCGGTCATGTTCTGTTCCGCAATTCCGGCGTTGACGAATTGATCCGGCAGCTGCTCCCAGAAGGGCTTCAGCACGCCGAACCCCAAATCCCCGGTGAAAAGCTCAATATTCGGATTGCTTTTTGCAAGTGTAATTAATGTGCGAACAAAGGTATCTCTCATATCCAACCCTCCCTCGCAATATATGTCGGATGCCATCCGGCGGAAGTTGTGTGATCGATTCCTATATCCGCGCCCGGTTCCGGACGAGCGGGTTTTGCAATGCCGTTCGGCGTGTACGGATCTTTCACGCCGCCGGGCTTAACCGCATACAGTTCGGAAACGGCACAATCATACTCCCAACCGTCATGCGGAAAGCGGTAGTGCCAAAGAACATCGTTTTCCATGAAAGAAACACCCTTTCCTTTTACGGTATTTGCAATCACCGCCGTAGGTTTGCGCGCCGAATTATGCGTATCTCCGAGTGCAGTTTGAAGTGCATCATGATCATGTCCGTCGAGTTCGATAACATTCCACCCAAATGCGCGCCACTTTGCTCCGAGATCCTCAAGTTCCAATGTTTTTTCGCAAGTATCAAGGCTCTGCATGTGATTATGATCAACGATTGCGGTCAGGTTCTCGAGTCTGTAATGGTTGGCAAACAATGCAGCCTCCCATACGGAGCCTTCATCGCATTCCCCGTCTCCCAATACTGCAAAAACTCGGTGAAGCTTGCCATCCTGTTTTGCAGCCAGTGCCATACCCGCCGCAACGGACAACCCATGCCCAAGTGAACCGGTTGAAAACTCCACTCCCGGCAAATGGTGGGACACATGCCCGGACAGCCTGCTTCCGTCTGCATAATGTGTTTTTAGTTCTGCCGTGTCAAAAAAACCGCATTCCGCAAGTGCTGCATACACAGCTGCCCCTGCATGACCTTTGCTCATAATAAAGCGGTCGCGTCCGTCCCATTCGGGATCCTCGGACTTGTACCGCATAATATCCGCATACAACACTGCAATTATATCCGCTGCGGACAGCACCGAACCAATGTGACTCCCTCCGGATAAATGAGTCATTTCAATGCCGTGGCGACGAATCAGCCAGGCAAGACACTCGCTCTTTTTACTCATTTTGACACCTCGTTCAATTCCCGCAGCTCATCCGAATTCAGCGTCCAGCCTACAGCTTCCGCATTTGAAATAATCTGAGCCGGTCTTTTTATGCCTGCAATCACGACAGATCCGGGCATTGAATCAAGAATCCAGCGAATGGCGCAGGCTGAAATCGATTTTCCGCGTTCTGTGGCAATCTTTCTCAAAACCTCTACTGTTTGCATGTTTCGATCCAATTTTTCGCCGTGAAAATTTATATAAATATCACGACTCCGACGGTCATCCGCGCCGAAATCTATGTTTCCTTTTGTATATTTACCCGTAAGAATTCCCTGACCGAGACTGCCCCATGTCATCGGCGTTGTTTTAAGTATATCCTGCGCCGCCAGCAAATCCTGTTCATTTTTTCGACAGGCGAGAGAAAGTTCGTCCTGACAACAGGCAAATCTGCCTGCATAAGGCCGCAGCTCGTTCATTCCGTTTGCATGAATATTGGACAACCCAAAAAAGCGGATTTTTCCTGCTTCTTTCAGCTTATCCAACTCGCCCAATACATCTTCAATCGGTGTCTTCCCGTCCCGATAATGAATTGTGTAAACATCCACATAGTCCGTATTCAGTCGGCGAAGACTGCCTTCCAATGCTTTGCGGATGTATTCAGGCGAATTATCGTAGAAAGTTTGTCCGTTCCCTGCACGAACGCCAAACTTCGTTTCAATAACAGCAGCCTTGCGGTGCGTGCCAAGCCCTTTGGCAAGAGTACGCTCTGACTGTCCCAAGCCATATGTATCCGCGGTATCAAAAAAATTCACGCCGACATCCAACGCGGCATGTATTGCAGCAAGGAGCTCATCCTCCCGCACACTACCCCAGCCGTATCCGCCCATCGGACAACCGCCCATGCATAAGCGTGATACTTTCAATGTCGTATTTTCAAGAACTAAATAGTCCATATCTATTTCTCTCTATTGCTCTTTCCGACGACACGCATAGCTTTTTTAAAAACAGCAGTCACGGTCTTAAAGAAAAGACTCACATCCGTGCCGAACGAAACTTCCTTTGCATATCGTATTCTTAATTTGTTTTTCTTCTCAAGTACATATTTTTCGTACATTTCATCTGCATTTTCCGCACCGACAATTTCATCAAGGCTGATGAACTCAATGGAGCTGAAGTCCGTAATACCCGGCCGCACTTCAAAAATAATTTTTTCCTCGCCCTTATAGGCCTCCGTATAGCGCAAAAGTTCCGGCCGCGGACCGATGAAACTCATCGACCCCAAAAGGACATTATACACCTGCGGCAGCTCATCAAGCTTCAGCTTGCGGAGAACTTTCCCGGTTCTTGTTATGCGCGGATCGTTCAGCGCCGTTGTGCCGCCCATTTTGTCCGCACCCTTGTACATTGTGCGTAATTTAAAAATTCGGAATGCCTTGCCTTGGTACCCGCCGCGCAGCGGGGTGTAGAAAACCGGAAAACCGTCCTCAATTGCAATGAAAATACCTATAATAAAAACGATTGGTGTAACAGCGACTGCAGCGATAAGCGAAAGAATAAAATCAATGATGCGCTTAATGATTCTGTTGTAAAATCCGCAATATCCCGCTCGCGGTCTTTTTTCTTTCAGTTCGGTCGCTCTCTGCTCTTTATGATTCATTTATTTTCTGTCCGTTTTTAATCATCTGAAACGTAATGGATTATCCTCACTTTTCAAGACAAGTGCTGAACACCCTCAGAAATATCCCAAACAGGTGTTCATTTATGTGCTCCCCCGTTTCATGCCCTGTTTTTCAAGTGCTGCCTCCATATCGGTTTTCGGGCATGCCTCCGGCACCCACAGCCTCAAGACTGCAGTTGTGTAATTTTCTATGTCATCGAAAACGTTCATCTCGCGTGCAATGGCGCGTCGAGATATGTCTCCGCTTCTTTGCCCAAAATATTCCCGGCGGTCGTTTGAAATCGGTATATTGTTCGGGACACGCCTTACAGCCTGTCCCGCAGCGAAACCCACTGAATCGACTCTTTCAGGGATACACTGCATGACCGTGCGCTGCGCAAGAAACTCTTATTCACAGTTTTTTGCGGAGCAAGCACATGTCTGCATCTGTTTTGCTCTGTTTTACCCTGAACGTCACAGACACTGCGCTTGCGTGTATGCGTTCCGTAGTATCCGCTTCGTCAAATCAAGCACGCTGTATCTCTTTCAGTGACGGATTGTGCCAATTAATGCTTTTTAATATCTAATTGTATCACGATTAAATAAGAAAATCAAGGGTTCGACGGAACGGACAAGCGGAAAAAGCTTTCAGTGCTAAATCTGCAACAAGAAACACAGAGGGCAGGAAAAGGCAAACAGCCGCAAGTATATACAATGCATTGCAGGTTCAGATATGTTGAATTCTTTTCCTTTTTATTGTTTTTTGGGTTATAAGATAGATTGTGCAGACAAGCGCAATTACAATACATATCCACTGAGATGTTGATAAACCGAAAAGCATCCCTCTCACCGAATCGCCGCGGAAGAATTCCAAGCAGAACCTGATTGCTGAATATGCATAAAGATAAATCGGCAACAGCAAAACACCTTTTTTTATTCTTGACGCAATACAAACTAATCCAAAAAACAAAAACAGATTCAATGCGGCTTCAACGGCTTGGATCGGGAAAGTCGAAACAACCGTGCCGTTAATATTCAATAACACAGCTAAAAAACCATTGTATTCGCTGCCGTAGCAGCAACCGGCAAACAAACAGCCCAATCTTCCGAAAGAGTGGCCGAGCGGTATGCACGGAACAATTGACAGAGCGACCTTGTTAACATCTTCCTTCAGCAGTTTTACGGTGAGGAAAGCCGTCAATATGCCGCCAATCAAACCTCCGTAGTATACCAATCCACTTTGGAGAATAAAGTCAAAAGAACCGTTCGCAATCATGCTCAGTATGTCAGAAAGTCGAAAAGTGACTGCGATATATAGAATTTTCGCACAAATCAATCCGCCCCCGACAGCCGCTGCCGCGATCACAATCAGATTGTTGATATCAAGCTTAAACTTTTTTGCTCTTGCAAAAGCTACAGAGCAGGAAAGAATAATTCCAAGCACCATGCATAAACCGTACATAGGGATTATTTTTCCGAAAAGGCTGACTGAAGGAAACATTTCAAATTCAAAGCGGTCGGACAACATTACAGTCTCCGACCGCACATATCACCAATATTTCGCTGTCGGAATCAATTGAGACCATTGAGAAGACCTGACCCGATCGATGCGCAGGCTACGCAGGCTACGTAGAAAATTGTAGACAGCACAAAACCGATGATTGAACAAACCAATCCGGCGGTTGCAATGCCTTTTTTCTCACTGTTCTTGCGGCCAAGCGCACCGAGAATGATGCCAATCAGACCTGTAATCGAGCCAATCCATTGTAAACCCGGAAAAAACAGCCGAATACCAAACTTACAATACCAAGTACTAATGAAGCAATGCCCATATTGCTCTCCTTTCTCAACGAAATGTTGTTTTTATAAGAGTGCATATACGATACTCTATATGCAGTACGATTATACTACTTGTGTTGCTGTTTGTCAAGACAGGTACACATTTATAACTTAATATATTCATTTCGACGCCACTGATTGGTTGCACTCTGCACCTTTCTAAAAAATAACAAGCGACTGTTGTAAAAACAAGTCATATTGAACTTCTATCATTAAAGTCCGTTCGACAAACTCACAAAAAAATGATAGAATCAGAGAAAAGAGCAGAAAAACCGTCCGCACCTTTGACCGCCATTTGGAAAAATGATCCGGCTTTGCAGCCGATGGCAAGAGCAGAACTCAAAAACATGCGCTGCGCTCCGTTTGCCGTCGTTCCGGCGGTTGTATCATTTTTCCTTAAGCCGTCAAGGCAAGCCTCCTGTTACGCCAACATCCGACTCCGGAAATCTGAAAACATTCGCCTGTCATTTTGGGTGTTTTCCGACCGGACTGATATTGACATTTCCGGTTTTGATATTATGGCTGTATCGCACGGGTTCCCTTTTAATACCCTATAATTGATTGCACTTGCCATCCAAATTCCTGAACTGCGCCGTTGTCACGGGAAGTGTGCAGAAATTCTCCGCAGCGGATCACGCCTGTGCTGAAACAGCTTAAAGGACTTGTTTCAAACCGTTTCAAGCGATTTTCGAACATAGAAAAATCCACCGCAATCTACATAACTGCGGTGGCTTTCTGGCGGAGAAGGAGGGATTTGAACCCTCGCGCCCCTTCGCAGAGCCTACTCCCTTAGCAGGGGAGCCCCTTACAGCCACTTGGGTACTTCTCCAATTCAATATACTGTTAAAAAACTGGCGGAGAGAGAGGGATTCGAACCCCCGGTGCCTTGCGGCATCACTGGTTTTCAAGACCAGCTCCATAAACCACTCGGACATCTCTCCTCGTTCGCAACGATACGATTATAACAGAACTTCTGCCGCTTGTCAACAGCAGAAACGGCAGAAGTGGATATATATAATTTTTCTTTCGTTGCCGTGCTCATCGCCGTCATGCTCCCCCCGCACCGACATGCATCGACGCGGCAGAAAAAGCAGTTTCGGACGATTAAACAGTTGCCTCAAGTGAATGAGCCGTTTTTAAACGCTCCGAGCGGCAGACAGGGGTATTCGGGCTTTATTGTCAGGTATTCAGATGAAATCAAGTTTACGCTGTTATAATCGAACCTGTCCAAACACAGCAAACCCGCATTATCCGTTCGGAGCATGTAATCGGTCTTACCCCTATCCTCAATTACATAAATCTTACCGTTTGCATAATCACAGATAATAACGCGGCTGTCAACAATTCCGGAGCCGATGTTGATCGTTGAGCAAAAATCCGGGCTTCCGTCACCGTTTATATCGCAGATATAAGCATCCCTGACCGGCAGTCCGCCGTACAGCACGGTCGTTTTGCCGTTATTAACTTCAACTGCCGAATCCGTGCAGCTGAAAACGGCATTGGGGAATTGCAAAAAGCTTTTCTCAACACGGGTACTGCCGCCGGATGCATCAAACCATAGCTCTGCCGCTGCTCCGTGCTGATCCGCCGCGCTTTCCGTACCGTAAAAAAGATGAATCATTTCGTCCCCGGTGCCGGAATAACCGTCCTCATCCGAACCATGCATTGGTCCTATAACGATATGAATAAGCTTTTCGCCGAGATTGGTGACTCCGTCCTTGCTGTAGGTTATAACTCGATTCAGCTCTTCAGCCTCACTGAAGCCCACAAAATCAATCAGGTATAAATCCGCATTCGGACACATGCGGCGAATCTCGTCCTTCGGCATGTATTTCAGTGCGTTGAGATAATCCTCAAGAAGATATACCGTTTCGGGTGCGGCAACACGGCTTTCTCCCGGAAGGAAGAACATATCCGAATCGCCGAAAAACCGCAATTGTTCGCGATACATTCCATCCTGCCGTTTGAAGTAAAAAACGATTGTTTGATTGTCCCAAAGTTCAAAATCGGAATCCATGTCCAATGAAAATCCTCCGGGTCGGGTGTAGATCTCCGCATCGGGATTCAGCTTTTCCGCTTTTCGAATTTCGGAAACAATATAGTCGGGATCAATATCCGCGATATTATCGCCCCTCATTTCAAATTCCGCACCTGTCTTTTTGCAGGTCAAAAAACACACCGCAAGCGCTGCGCAGGCGAGCACAGCAATAAGAATCACCCAAACCGACGGTTTTCGGTAATTCATCACGGTCTTAACGCGTTCTTTAATACCAACTTCACCGAAGGCAAGCGGACAGGCATTGAAACGACTGCGACTAACGCTGCACGAAAGCAATGCCTGCATGTAGTCCGCTCTCTGTTCGTTGTCAAGCTTTTTTATAACCTTTTCATCGCAGGCAAATTCAATATCGCGGCAAAACAGCACGTAGGACAGCCAAACGAGAGGATTGAACCAATGCACCGCGAGGATAGCAAAGCCAAGCGGCTTCCACTTATTATCACGGCGGCGTATATGCGCCCGCTCATGTTCAATTACGGTTTCAAGTTCACGCTCTTCAATGCCGAACGGAACATATATACGCGGCTTGAAAAATCCAAGCACAAACGCCGAATTAACTCGGTCGCTCTGATAAATATTATCACGCAGCAGCACGGCTTCACGCAGTTTCCTGCCCAAACCGATGCGACTTATTGCCATGTATGCAAGCATTATAATCAGACCTGCAAGCCAAATACATGCAATCTCGTAATCATCGGGCAGAGTAATTCTCAGGAGCGGAATTGTCAGCGATGTGTCGTAATCGTTCTCCTTTGATTGTGTTCCCGCTGCACCGGGCGTTTTTGCTTCTTCACCTGTGTCGCTGCTTTCGGCAGTTTTTCCTGCATCGGAGGGCACGTTTGAAGCATCTTCCCGTTCGGATTCCGCCCCGCCCGATCCGCGGATCACGAGAGGCTCTCCCCCGTCCGTGTTGTCAATAGTGTCAGCATAGAGTTTTTCTCTGAAATTTTCTATAGGATAGTTGTTCGGAACAAGGCTCAGCGGACTTTCTATCGTCGTCGGAATAATTAACCGCAAGGCAACAATACCCCAAAGCAGCACCCGAATCCATCCCGGTGCTCTTTTGAACAACAACCTGAGCACAAGCACGATAACAATTATCATGCTTGCCAATATGCTCATATCGATAACCGAAATGCAGACTTCACCCACGCTCATTTTCCGCCTCCGTTCCGAATGCTGTCAATCATACGTTGAACCTCGTCCAACTCCCTTTCCGACATATCCCGACGCTTTGCGAAAGCTGCAACAAATGCCGGCAGCGAACCCGAAAAACGCTTCTCAACAAGCTCATCGATTTCACACGCCTGAGCTTCATCCTTCGAAATAATGGAAGTTATAACGCCGTCCTCGTTCTTCAGCACACCGCGCTCGCAAAGACGCTTCAACACTGTATAACTCGTTGTTCGCTTCCATCCAAGTTCCGCGAAGCAGAGCTTTGCAAGCTGCGCTGCGGATATCGGTTCGTTTTCCCATAGAATAAGGCAGAAACGGTATTCACCTTCATGTATTTTCGGTATTTCTTTCATAATGACTCCTCCGCGATTTTTGTCTACTGTTGTAGACTGTTTTTTAGTCTACCACTGTAGACGGCTTTTGTCAACAGTTTTTTCACAAAAATTCAGAGCCGATTTAATGCTCCGATCCGGAATCAACCGAAAAAACATTGTATCCACCCTTTATAAATGGCAAAACAAGTGCAGGAAAATGAATCGGTTCAAGCCCGACGCGCGGACGGAGTTCTCGGGCTTATGTGCTGAGCCGAAAATTCTGTCGATATTTATATACATCTACTGAAAAAAATAGCATGAAGAGATTCTTAAGCTGCGGATGATAAAACGGAAGCTGCTGTCAGGCGGCTTTAAAAAGGCAAATGCAGTTATATGCCCGTTTCCGCCATGCTTGTTCGCCTGCTTGCGATGGTTAATCTTTGCTTGGTTTTTCCCCATGTTAAGCATTATATTTGTTCGCCGGCACAGCGGCAGCCTTGATCTGCGCTGCAGTGCTCCGGTTCCGTCAGTATTTGTAATACTGTGCGCACAGCATCATTATTTTATTATATGCGAACTTAAGGCAGCTTCCGCAAAAACCATTGTCGAATTCACTCTTTTTGCGCGAAAGCAATTGTGCCCGGGAGCCGAGTCTGTCATATTTGGATTGTCTGCAATTCTCCGGGCAGCGGTTCGGCAAAACACTCCCGGCAGTTTTCAGCGGAAAACTCTTGACAAACATCGCGATATGTGATAGTCTATATACGTTATCAGCCGAGTATCGCTGCTCACCGATAACAGTTTTTTCCGAAAACAGGGTCGCTGCATCTAAAATGCAGTAACCCTGTTTTTGATTAAGGAAGATACAGAGTGGGGGCAAATCACACAGGCGAAGCGCTGCATACATACCACCTGTGAATGCAGCGACCGGTACATTGCGCTTATAATCGCCGACAGCGGTATTTCAATCCACGCCGCCCGTGAAGGCGGCGACGTAGCATTTTCGCCTGCTGTAAATTATCGTAATAAATTTCAATCCACGCCGCCCGTGAAGGCGGCGACCAGTGCCATCGGTTTGTGTCGCAATTTTGTCACATTTCAATCCACGCCGCCCGTGAAGGCGGCGACCGGTAACAAATTGTTATCAACCTTGCTCCATGCCATTTCAATCCACGCCGCCCGTGAAGGCGGCGACGCTCGCCGTTGTAGTACCGCATATCCTCAGGATTATTTCAATCCACGCCGCCCGTGAAGGTGTATAAAACCCTTCATTTAATATAAATTTTGGGGCTTATGTAGGCTAAATGTAAGCTACCCAACCTTTTTTTATCCTGTGTCAGCCGCTTTTGACTGCGCTGCGATATCGCAGCGTGATCCGCACTTATGCTGCGATATCGCAGCATAACACCACTTGGGGCACAATAAAATATACTTTAAATTAATCAAAAGAACACTTGACATTATCGGAAGAATGCTGTATAATTATAGACGTCAAAGGGAAAGGAAAATCCCGAAAACCAGAAAGGCAAATAACATGAAATATCTCGAAAGCAAAATCGCCGAATTGTGCGAAGGCAAAAAAATCACTTACCGTGGATATGTGTACTGGCTTAACCCAGTAACGCGCGAAATTTACAGACATAGTGTAGCCGCCGAGATAAGCGGCGTGATCAACGGCGATAAGTACGCCGATACAACCGATGATTTTAAAAAGATCATCAAAGCGGAGTAAACGGTCAAGATCAGTTGGCGTAATCAAAAGCCGGCAGAGCGGGCAACCGCTCCGCCGGAAAGGAGATACTAAATGCAAGATACAAAAAAAACAGCCCGTATAAAGGCTGCCATTGCCTATGCAGGGCTTAATCAACGCAAAGTCGCGGAGGCGCTCGGGATGACTCCTGCGAATTTTAGCTTTAAAATTACGCGAGGGACAGTCAGCGATGACGACCTCGCAGCGATCGCGGAGGTGCTCGGGTGCCGGTTCATCCCGGCAGCTTTCGAGTTTCCGGACGGCACGCGAATGTGAAAATATCAAAACAAAACCCCGTCTTGCGCTTTGCGCATGGCGGGGCATTGTTCAATTTACCGGCAAGTTACCGGCAAGTTACCGGCAAGTTGTCGGCAAGTTAAATACGGTATTTCATTTTATTCGATTTTCAAGTCCATTGATGCGTTGATGGGCTTGCTTTGCGGATGCTTCCACCGCCGTCAGGCGGGAGACTACCTCGGTATTTGTTTTTCGCTGCTCTCGCTGCTCCGCTTTGATTTCGTCGGTATTCGCCTTTATATATCCGAGCTCGGTGCAGATTGTGCCGGTGGTATGCCCTCCGGCTGTGTCATCCTTGCGGGCAGCGCGTCGCATCTGCATGGCGGCGGTCACGATGCCGTACACCGTCCCCGCTGCGCCGATAAGCGCGATGATGATGCTGACGGTCTGCGGCATCAGGCATCACCCCCTTCCCCGTCCCGCGAGATCGTGATCCTGACGCCGTGCATCAGTACGGTAGCCGCATCCGCTGCCTCGATAGGTGCGGGTCCGTCCATGGCGGGCGCAGCATAGTCCGCGATCATAGCATCAAAGGCTGCCTGTGATTTTTTGCCCCCCGTTGTCAAAATAAAGAGATTGATTTTTATGGATGTCCCCAGTGGAACACTCCGTTCCAGAGGAGTTCCACCAACCGGCCCAGTAGAATTACATACAGCCTTTTCTTGGAATAACGACTTCTGGCAAAGCGGTGACGGAACGCTCCACACTGCAAATGATCGCCGTGTATTCCAGATAAAATCTTTTTCACCGTCTACTTGACGGGAGGCACTTCACTAATGCGATAGTTGCTCAAATTCCCTTTATCTATTAAAAAATCAGCCCTCAATCAGCCGATTTTGAATTTCTATCACATTCAAAGATTCAAAATCATACTTAAAGATGGAGGCGATAATGATCTGATTACCAGAGAAGTCTCTTTTTAATATATTTATCATCAGTTGAATATTTGCCTGATCCACTTCCTTGCCACTGGGGGAATCCAGAATGATCGGCAGTTTAATACTCAAGCGTTTTTCAATTTCAGTAATATACGCTAACCTGAAAGCAAAGACTGTTTTGTGCAGCACCGCACCAGATAGCTCCTTCAAATTAGAAGTAAATAGGTATGACGAAGCAATAGATTCACTGTTCCCTATGCCAAGTTCAGTAGCGTACTTAACCATGTTTTGGTAAATAGACATTACCGCGCCAGTATCCGACTTGGTTTTTCTGGATATTTCTCCATCAACGAATTTTAGCTCCTTCTCCAAGTTCTTTATTTCCTTATAGATGGCGCCTGCATCAATGGGAACAGAGGCTATCCGCCTATCGAAAATGTCAATCATCCTCTCAGACTGAAAGAATGATAGCTGCTCCGTTTCATTTTCCCGCTCTTTTTGAACACTCGCCAACTCGTGCATAACAGAACGTAAATCGGCAGAGACGATTTTACGTTTAGCAATCAGAAAATCTATTGAATCAACCAATCCGACGATGCTATCGGCCGTAACGGGAAATATCTTTCCGTCTGGCAACTGAACAATCAATTTCATTTCAGCAACATACTGACGCACACGCCTGTTGTCCGAGAGGCTTTTGTCGATTCTCTTCAATTCACCTTGAAGTGCCTTTTGTTGCATCAGCAACTGCGCTATAACAGCATCTGACTCTACAGAATAAGCGTCCGATACAAGAGTGCCACTTTCAGCTACAATTTCCTCGCGATATTTGGCAACGCTGGCCAACTGACGGTATTTTGAGCGTTCCTTAGAAAGCCGTGCTTTTTTACGAATCAAGTCACTGCAATCACAGCCGGAAAGGCCACGAATCAATTCTTCAATGTTAAATCTGATACTCCCAATAACAGTACCACGATTGAGGAGTGTCCAGCCTTTTTCTTGGTCGGTATAAATTGCCCCAAGGATATTATTCAGCACATCCGCATTTTCTGTTCTAAATAATATCTTATGCAATTCGCGTAACTGATCGGGCAGTATGTACGTTTTCTTTTCGTCAGCGACAGTTGCTTCGATAAAGTCATTGGAATAGCGGGACAAGGTGAGTTCTCCAACATTGTCCACCAGAACCCGTGAAACGACCTCGCAATGGTCAAATCTAATTTTTCTGGTATTGGGTACGTTGTACCCCAAGGAGTATAACAGGAAGCGTAACAAGGTTGTTTTCCCCTTACTGTTTTCCTTGCTAAAAACAAGATTTACGCCATCCGTGAAATTAAAAGTGCGCTCTGCAAATCCTTCTTTTATTCGAATAGATTGAATAATCACAGGTTCACCCCCTGTCGGACATTTTCAATGGCAATTCTACGTCTAATCACATTATACAAGACTATTTTTGTAAGCGCTTCAAGAGTCTCATTATCAATACTGTCTGATGAAAATTCTGGTTTGTATTTCTCCCAATAAAGGTTAATGAAGTCTTGATGCTTTTCACGTTGCTTTTTGGTACTGGGAAATTTCATGTAATCATAGAGAATCCTCGTAAAAAACTCGATACGTTCACAGCAGGAGTCAATGGTACTGCCATACAGACGAACGACCTCGTCACAAACCCCAAGTTCAAACTGATTTAAGAAATCTTCATCGCACTGATTAATATCAGTCAGATATACTAAGATAGGCCATATAATATCTTTTTTGTTTAATTTAATAGACGCATCCCTTTTCGAACCATTAATCAATATATCATCTTGCCATACTTGAAGCAAATGCCTGCCAAGTCCAGACGGTACATTATTAATTTTAAGATCGCCGATAAAATCGTTTACAACTTGTGTAACAGCTTTATAGCGCTCCGTCTCATCATCAGTTTCGAACGGGAATACACGGACTGTAAATTTTTGCAAATCGAGCGGATGCTCTATACCAACTAAATATTTTCGTACTATTTCCTGCGCTGAGGGCGGCAAATTGGAAAAAAATCTTCGGGTAGAATATCCACCGAAAACGACTTTTGAGTCTGCATCATTGAATGGGTTAGGAGAGTTGGTGATAAAAATTAACTGCTGCGCATCTGTTTTCTGTGCGCCCTCCGAAAGCGATGTCAGTGCCTTTTTTAGGTTTTCACGCACATGAGAAAAATCGGAACTACTCTTTTCAACAGCCTTTGCTTGAGCGAGAATTTTTTGACCGTTCTCCATAGTCAGTTCAATATCTTCCTCGTTGCCCTCAAGGCGAACAGAACGCAAGTCCTTGATGTTCTCCAGCATAAGAATAATAGCGGCATTTCGCTGAAAATCAAATCCGAACAATACCGCATTGGCGCGTCTATTTTTCACTATTCCACATACCCCTTTCTAGAATTATTATACAGTACCGAGCATTGCGGTATTTCCTCACCGTGATTACATTTTAACATGTAGTTGAGCAAAAGTCAGTCGTTTTTTGTTTAAAAGCAAAATATATTAAACTGAATGTATGAAATTTAAAATGAAAAATGCGCCCGCAAATTAATGTTCAATAATTTGCGGGCGCGGGATGAATTTGTGGGTGCTTAGTCCTCTGCTTGTCGAATCTCCGGCAGGCCTGCAATGCTGGTGAGCAGCGAGAGGATACCGGCAAGCACGGAAGCAGATGCTACTGCAATCCAATTAACATCACCGAGTACAGCGGACGTGCCGATAGTTGCAACGGCAGTCTGAGCGATTGTTTTAACGGCACGGATGCCGGCGGCTTTGAGCCAGAGTCTTGTTTTTACGGTCATTGTTTTATCCTTTCTGCGGTTCTTCCGCATCATAACTATATCATACTATGGGCAGTTCCATGGCGGACGTGAAGAGCGCATCCGCCCAGCCGTCACCATTCAAGGCTTTGTAGATATCATGCTGTATGATTATTTGCTGCGTGTCCGTCTGCGTGCGGCTGCCCTTAGCTATGATAGCGCGGCACCGTGCCTGTAGGCTGTCAAGTGTCAACATCATCAGTGCCTGCCGTTCGGCAGATGCAGCGCGGGCTTCGGCAGCTGATACCTGCGCTGCTGCTTTTTTGCGTTCACGGTGTGCGGTCAGTGCCGCTGTTACAACGGCGGTTAGTGCTCCGCTGCCAAGCACGGCACTAATCAGTGTTATCCACAGACTTGCAGTCACTGGTTGGCACCGTCCTTTGTGATGGTAATGCGGATACCGTGCATCAGCACGGTTGCAGCATCATCTGCTGTTATAGGGTCAGCACCAGCCGGTGAATGTGTGCTGTAGTCAGCAATCATAGCGGTAAATGCCGTTTGTGATTTCGTACCCCACTTGCCGTCTGCCATCAGAGTCTTGCCGTCACCGTCTGTATAGCCTGCTGCACTAAGTGCTGTCTGCATTGCTTTGTATGCCGCGCCAGTGTGCATAGGGCTCGCTACCTCGAATTTTATCTTTTCCATTTCGCTTTCCTCCGAATATTTGAATTTTTTATCCATAATCCCACGGTGTGTCCACGGGCGATTGTCCAGCCGCGTGACTACCACACCGTAGCGCAGACCGCGTGCCTCGACCACCAGCGGCGTGCCGTCGCTGTCAAAACCGCAGATCCAGCCTACATGTGTCATCCTGCCGTTTTTATTGCTGATAAAAACAGCCTCGCCGATGACGTAATCGCGGGTGATATCATCGATAGGACCCTTTGTGTTGCACCACAAACGGTAATTCATTTCTGCGTTAATGTCCGTTTTGTCGTTGCAGACATAGGTCAGATATGAATCCAGAAGCCCCTGACAGTCGGTCGCATAGTCGGTGCTGCGCCAGCCCGCAACCGCTGCATCAAAATCCGCACCCGCCCAGCCGCGGTTGACGTATGCCTGCCGATAGCGGGCGAGCGTTGCAGGGGTTGTCTGCACGCGGACGCTGCCAAAAAGATAGTGCCACGGCTCCGCGCAGCATGCTTCGGCCGGCAGGGGCATGGCGGCACCGATCGGCACGCTTTTTGCATGGGTCAAAGCCCAACGGATGAAATCCTGTACGTTCTGCATAATTACTCTCCTGTGTTATTTAAGTTTGCGATCGCTTCTCGAATCGCGTCATACACGGCTTTTGCTGTCGGGTATTGCGTGTCCGTTGATTCAGCAGTTATCGCCGTAACGCGGTTTGCTGTGCATTCGGTAGTATACGATTTTGTTTCATCCGCAAGCGGAATTAACGTAATCGTGCCGTAAGAGTTAAACCTCGCCTTCATGTACCTTGTGGGTGTTTCATTAGGGTCGGGCATAACGATTTCGCCGTTGGGTGTCACTGCAAAACCGTTTTTCTTTCCGGAGGGCGTTCCGGAACCAACAACAAAAAGGTAATTTATATCGGTTCTTTCGTCGTTGTCCCTCCCGCAGACAAATTGATTTTCTTTGGTGGCATGAGTGTTGGTTCCGAATGCTGCAGAGCAAGTCCCAGACGCTTCCGTACCATTGCCGAAAGCAGCTGAACAAGTCCCAAACGATTTCGTGTTATTACCGAACGAGGACGCACAATAACCATTCGCTAAAGTATTCACCCCAGAAGTGAATGAAGAACTCCCAGTGGCACCACCTTGCCCCTTGCAAAGATTTACGGCATACGCTCCAAGAGAACCACTGTCGTTAGTTCGTGACGGCGAATATAACGCGCCGTTTTTAGTGATTTTAATCGCTGGTTCATCTACATCAAGGTACCGTCTGTTTATTTTTACTGGAGTGACCAACAAACGCCGCTGCTTTAAACCTACAGTTTTTCCAACAATTTCGGAGAGCGCCCCGTAGACCACGACAATAACTAATGAATTATTGTCGCTCTCGTCAATCTTAAAACCCCCGAGCCACTTATCACCGGCAAAAAAAGCATTGGGATTAGTAATACCCGACGGATTTTGAGTGCCGAACCACAAAACGGAGTCACCATTAAAAGTTCCTTCTGCCAGTGTATATTCTTTTGTGCTATCGTCTACTGTCACGGATACAATATCTCCCGCCGACGGAGGAAAAAACGAGGAACCGGCGTAAACCCTTGCGGTATTTGTATTCGCAGGGCAATTAAGAGACCGTAGCTCAGATTCTCTTGTTTGCACATCGTCATAACCGCCGCAACGGTTTTTAATATACCCCTCGCCGTTTGGGTCGTTTTGCGCCCAGTCGGGCGTGCTGCTGCCTGCACCGATGCTGTCAAGCTTGTCGAGGATTTGTGTCCATATATCCTCTGACGGCTTTTCGGATGCGCCCGAAAAATCCGTTGCGCCCATGCGGCAGGGCACGTCCGCCGGGGTGGATGTCCGGACGTCTCCGGCTGTCACGCCGATCCACACGCTGCGCACACCATGCAGCGCCGGCACCGGGCAGGTATCGCCCTCAAAAAGGACCTTTTCGCTTTGCCATTCGCCGCATCGGTTATATGCAAAAACGCCGATCTTGTTGTTGTGAGCTTGCCACTCGTCATCAAAATCAAATTTTACATTGTAGTCACTGTTGCCGCACACGATGCAGGGCGGGTTGACCGCGCTTGCGGTTTTGTTGCGGATGATGATGTCTATAGTCGGCATAAAATTATTTCCTTTCGGTTTATGTTATCGGTTTGTCATTGGTATCCGCATGTATGTCCACAGTGACATGCAGCGGTCTGATGCGGTTGACTGCACTTCGCAGTTTTGCAATACCGACCGTGTCGGAGCCTGCCGGAAAAACGATTGTTAACGCATTGACATTTTCCGTCAGCGTGTATTTTGCCTTACCCATGATTGCGACTATCAGGGCATCGATGGCGGCACGTGTAAAATCGCCAGTGCTTTGCAGTTTGTCGGTCAGCGCGGATACGTCCCCGTTGGCGGGCATGACGGTGTTGGGTGTGCCGATATACTCAGCCCACAGTGCATAGCCGTCGGCATTGACTGATTTTGCAAAAAGCTGTTTTTTAAAAATCTCCGCATCTTGCCATGCGGGCTCGGTGCCCGCCGCTGCGATTGCGTCTGTCACGTCCAGCGCATATGCATCCGATGTGTAGACGGCCGCACAATAAAATTTTTTGCGTTTGGCGGTAGGCTTGCTCATGTTTTGCTCCCCGTGTCTTTGTCCGTGGCCGTCAGCGTCACTGTAAAAGTTGGTATGGACGATGATATGTCAAGGTCTGCCGTACTGCCGTTGATTTTGACGGCGGTAGCATCCTTTATGCCCGGTGTAGCCATCAAAAAATAGGTTATACGCGCAATTGTGAGTTTGTCGGTTTCGCCGTCAAACGCAATTTCGGAGATGTGCTTTTTCAAGCTGTCATTAAATGCCGCCGTCACTATATCTATCGTGTATCCGTCATACAGATCAACCGTTGCAGTCAGCGTTTTTGGAATATTTAGCGCAGCCTGGACTCGCACCGATGCGCCCAGCGGCCGTTTTGCGTTAATATTATCAATTATATTTTGATGAGTAGCATTATCCATCGCGCCGAAAGTCGGCGTTGCGACAACAACGACGATTTGCCCTGCGGCATTTGTGCTTGCTTTTGCGTAGCCGCAGCCGGGCACCTCTAAAGCCCATCGGCGGTAGTCCGCTGCCGTGCCGCAGCCGGGAGCATACCGCAGGCGGAGTTGCAGCCGCCTGTACAGCTCGGCATCGGTTTCGGCATCCGCGCCGGCGGAAGTTTTTGAGTTTGTGACCGTCAGATCCTTTATCACGGCCGCAGGAAGCAGGTCGTTAACGGGCAGCGTAACCGCGCCCGCCGTGGTGCACTCCGCCTGGGCGGTCGTCTTCTCGCCGACTTTGAGCGATACATTGGCCGTCAAGCCGAAATTTAAACCCGTGCTTTGCGACTGCAAGAGCGTGCCCTTTGGCAGCGTCACTGCCGATGCCGCCGAGAGCGTGACTGTGATGACAGCCTTCGATGCAGGTTTTCTGGTGATGCCGTAGTCGGCGCAGCGCATTTCTAAATATTCCCCGCTGTCGGCGGTCGGGAACATAGCGGATTTAAGCGTGTTGATATAGGCATACAGTTTTTCGATTTCAAGCGCCGCTCCGGCGATGATGTCGCCGGTGTAGCTGCCCTCGATGGTGGCTGCCGTGCCTGTCAGCTTATCGATTATGCTTTGCTTTATTGATTCAAACGTTTTGTTTTCAAACATCGATTTCCTCCGTTAAATTGCCATAAACGGTTTGTACGCTGCACGCGATGTGCAGTGCGTTGCCGCGCAGGCTCGCGTCATCCACAGTTACACTTTTGATATACGGATTTTGCAGCAGGCAGTCCTCGATGCAGCGGCGGGCCTCTGCCATGCGGGTAGACGGCTGCCATGTCCGCCCGATAAGGCGGCGCAGCTCAGAGCCGAAGGCCGCCGAATAGTGCTCGTCCGCGTAGCGGTCGGTCAAAAGCGCACGCATGATCCATCCGTGCAGTGCATCCGCACCGGCGCAGAGGATTGGATCGCCGTCATCCCCGAGTACGGCGCAGCACCGCGCGTCGTCCCATTTGACATCTACATACAGCGGCAGTTCATCCATCGGTGTTTCAGTATATTGTGCATTATGTAAAAAAGGATAGATATTATCAGACATGCCCGTCCCTTACCTTCCCGGCGATATAGTAGGTCTGCCCGTCCGGAGTCAGCAGCAGGACCGTATCGCCCTGCTCAAAAGTCAGGCTGTCTGCCTCGATGGATTTGTACGGCGGTGCGACTATGCGCAGATCCGCCTCATCCAGCTCCAGCCCGTCCGCTCGGACGGTCAGCGGGCTTTCGGCTTGCACCGTGCCGATCGCCATGCGCACGGTGCTGCCGTTATCGTCTTTTTGTATACATTTTGCAAACTGCGCAATAATTTCATCATAAGGAAACACGTTGTAATTTCTCCTTTACGGTCGCGGCGGGTATGTGTAGATGATCTCGCCGTTGGGTCCGACATGATACATTCCCGGCACGCCGCCTTCGCTGCTTTCCTGCGCCGCTTGATTTTCGGCGGCTTTCTGCTGCTTTTTACGGCTGCTTTTTTGGATCTCTGATCCCGCTTGCTGTTCGTCCATCAAATTTTCGAAGTTTAACGTTAAGCTTGTTGTGTATTGGTCGTTTGACCATGTGTGCGTATCCGCATCGATATAAAATTTGCCGTACAGCCCCGTGTACGGCTCATAAACAAAAACTGCATTCCCGGTGACGCACTCGGCGTTGCCGAGTATATCGACCGTGCCGGATCTTGCGATTTTTTTATCACGGATAATTTTTTCGGCGGCATCCCTGCCGCGTTGGGCGGTTATCGTCATAGCCTGTCCCATGATGCCGATGGACGTATCGCCTGTCACGGTGCCGGCGCTGCGGCCGTCGCTGTCATACATGTAAACCTTGTTTACGACATTTTCAATGTTTTCGGAGTATGTGGCCGTCAGTAGGTTTTCTTTCGGCCGGATTGTCCCGCCGATGATTTCGCCGCGCTGCACGACCGTCATCAGCGCACCGTCAAAAATCATTTGATACACCTGACCGGTCTTTTCGGCCGCCAGCGTATAGCCTGTCATGATTGCACTATACAACGATGTATTCGAAAAGTTTCTGCGAAAGGTGAAGCCGTTGCAGTCCGCCATGTAGCCTATGGTGATCCCGCGGCCTTTGCACAGTGCCCTTGCGGCAGCAGCGGGCGTCATGCCGTTGATTTTGTGCGTCGCAGTGTTGCGCTTTATGTACAGTCCAAAATCCTGCGCCGTGACGTCTATCGTGCTGCTTGCGGTGGATCGTGTGACACTCGACACAACCCCGAAAAAATCCATGCCGTCCGCCGAAAACTGCAATTTTTTGCCGGTCGAAAGTTCGACTTGCGGCAGGCTGCTGTCTGTCGCGCTTTGGACGATCGACAGCCTCAGTGTGCGGGCGCATGACGATTTGCTACCGGACGCAACGGCCTTTTGCACAAATTTTGAAATATTTTTATTGTCATAAAATACCAACATGCTTTAATCCTTGGGTAGTCGCAGCACCTGCCCGACGGCCAGTATGTTTGGGTCTTGGATGCCGTTTGCGGCCGCAATTTTTTTGTAAAATTTTCCGTCGCCGTAAAAACGGCGAGCGATGGACCACAGTGTATCGCCGTATACGACAGTGTAGGTCTCCGGCGTGTACGGGTCATCCTCCTGCGGCCGCGGTTCTGCCGCCATGCCGCGGCGATACTCAACAAGCGTCAATGTGTAATTAACATCATTGGTGCCCGGATCTTCGCCGTACTCGATTGATTTTATCAGCACACGGATATTTATCGCCGTGTCGGAAATTATCAAACGTACGGGTTTTTTCTTTTTGATTATTTTTTTAAAAATTTTTACCCAGTCATACGGATCCCGATGCTGACCTATGCAAAAATCGTAGGCCTGCGCCGGGAAAAAAGAGCTGATACTGACGGCTGCCGCCGTGCGGTCACCGGCAAGATTTATATCGCCCAGTCCGTATACAGCGGCGGTGTCGATTTTTATGCCGGTGTCCAGCCGGATGGATGCCGGTGTCACCGGCAGGCGATACTCAGTGCCTTCGTGCAAAATGCTGAAAATACGTTTCATAGTTGTACTATCCTGTGTAAACTGCGCTTGCCGTCGCAAAACGTTCATAAAGCGCAAGCGCGATAGCGTCTATGTCGCTTTCCTCGCGCACTACAAAAATATTGCCTGTAATAGTCACTTGCGGGGATGCAGCCATGTCCGCGGATCGTGCCTGCGCTGCTGTCAACACGCGCTCGCCCTGATGCAGTCGCGCCGCAAAATCATCGTACGGCACGGACCGGATACCGTACGCAAAAGCGGGCGGCGGCAGCGGACCCGGGGATACTATCGGTTCGGGCGTCGCGCGCGGGGCTGCGTTCGGCTCGGCTTCGCCGATGCCCATGCTCGCCGACAGTGCGGCATTATAACCTTTTGTAAATTCTTGTGCCATTTCGTATCCAAAATTACGGTATGTCCCTTCGGATACAAGTTTATCGCGGGTGGCTTGTATCAAAGATAGCTGACTGTCAAAGTAATCGTTATATGCGTCACTTTGGTTGTACTTGACCTGCGCATCGACTAAAGCCGCATAAAGCTCATCGCTCATCTGCTCGCCTGTCGGGATCTCTCCCGCCTTTTCCAGCAGCTCGTCCATGCTCTCGCGCATGGTGCGCTCTTTTTCGCCGATAAGATTAGCTTCGTATTCACCAACCTTGCCGTACATTTCTTTCAGCGCATCGCCGTTTTCCTCATACCAGTCGATTTGCTCATGCATCTGCTCCTTGCGTTTTTCGTTAAATTTTTCGCCGAAGGCTGCCTGCATGTCGGCTTCCCAGCCGGCAATCGTCGATTCAAGCCCCGCGTAAGAGTTTTGCATTTCCTCCATCGACCCCGAAAAGTCGCTGCCCATGTACTCGATCAGCGTCTGCGCCACGGCCTTGCCGCTCAGCTCGCCGCGGCTTATCATCTGCATGACGTCCTGCTCGGTGACGGCCTTGCCGCTGTCAGTTTTCAGACTTTCGGTGATATATCCGATTGCATCAATGCCGCGCTCAATCAAAGGATTGATATATTCCATCGTGACTTGGTCGGTCAAGTTCATGCGGCCGATATATGTCGCAACGGCGGTTTTAGACGATGAATCCCATCCCAGTGCACTGCCGGCATCGCCGATTTTGGTCAGCATATCAAACATGTTGCTTGAGTTATAACCATATGTCAGCAGCGTTTTACTGATAGACGCAAGTTCGTCATATTCAAACGGCGTATTGCGGGAAAATTCGTTTAGCTTTGTCAAAAAGTCAGCGGCATATGCGCTACGGTCCACACCTGTGCCGACCTGTGTCTGCTGTAGCAGGTATGCAAGGCTGCCGCCGTCCCGTGCTGCGCTGTAGGCGTATACGGGAGCATTTGCGGCTTCGCCCTTTAGCAAGTTTGCAAAAGCCATCTGCGTGGTCTCGCGCTCTGCGGCTATCTCCGCGCCGGTGCTCACCATGCTTTGACGGATAGCGATCACTTCATCGTATATATTTTTTACATCATCCTTAAAATACTGGTCGCGATCCTGCGTTTTTTGCGCCGCATCCTGTATCGCACCGGATATCAGGCCGACAGCAGCGCCGATGCCGGCACCGACGGCCGTGCCCAGTCCGGGGATGATGCTGCCGAGTGCCGCGCCGCCTGCCGCGCCCGATGCCAGGGCTCCGCCGATGGTGGACACGGATGCCCCGACGCTGTCGCCAAAAGCGGAGGATATACCCGCGCCAAAAGCGGATGCGACCGATGTGCCCAGCTGCGCCGCCAGCTGTGATCCTAAAACTGCCGTTGCGACCGATTCAACCCCGCCCGCCGAAGCGGGCGGTGCGGCCGACTCGGACGCTGCCGCGGATGCAGTAGCTTTTGACTGCGCACCTGTCAGATCCTCCATCGCTTTTGTGGTCTCGCGGATCTGCCTATCATAGGCTTTTAGCTGCTGCTGCGCATCGTCCCATCGGACCTGTGCCTGCTGCGCCGCCGCTTTTGATGCTGCATCGCCGTAGTCGGTGTAGGCTTTTTGCGCAGCCTTAAGCTCGCGCTTCGCTTTGTCCGCATCGATTTTTATTTCAGCGCGACCGCGATTCAATTCTTTCAGCGATTTTTGCAGACCGTCTAAGTCTTTCGTAAAGCTTTTTTGTATCTGCGCGATGTTTTTTAGCGTGCCGCTGTAGTTGTCACGCAATACAAATAACGTTTCAGCAGTTTTTGACATTTTTTAGTTCTCCCTGTCGTCATACATCTGCTGCACAAAAGCCGCCAGCAAGAGTTTTTCGCCTGTTGATTTCTTGTAGTAGTCCCCGGGGCAGATGCCCTTGTCCCTAAAAAGGATATACATAAGCAGCAGCTCCGGGTCTGTTTTCAGTTTTTTCGGATTACCTCGACCGCGTCATCGGTGTAGCCGCTGAGGTCGTTGATCTTGCGCACTATCTGGATTTTTTCGCCCGGCAGCAGCAGTACGTCTATCAGCTCGGTGGGCGTCAGCGGCGTGCAGCGCCCATCAGGCGTAAATTTCCCGCGCAGCTGCGTGTCGGTAAAATCAAAATTTTTAACGGCCGTCAGGATTTTGCGGTCTATGCCCTCCATGCCGTCGGGCATGGATTCAATTTCCGCGCCGGTCAGTGCGCGGATCTCAAGGCAAAAATCCGCGCCGATGATGTCGGACAGGCGGGTGATGCGTATCTGCGCAGTAGGCAGGTCACGGATCTTTGATGCATCCTGCGCCAGCAAAAGGTCTACAATGTTGATTTTCGATTCCTTCATTTTTTACCTCACAGAATCAAGAATTTCGTAATCTTCAAAAGAGAACGGGGATTCAATTTTCCCGAGCACCCCCGCCTCCCAGTCGGCAAGCGTCAGGTCATCAAAGCGCACCCCCGTAAAGGCGACGCGCTCAGCGCCGAGTGCGTCGGGATCGTCGATTTTTGATATCAGCGTATAGGCAGGGTCCTCGCCTGCGCGGATACGATTTGCTATCAGTCCCGCCATGCGTGTATTGACATGATGCATACCGATGGACCCTGTGCGCTCTATCTTTGTGAGTTTTTTACCATCTGTAAGCGAACCGCAAATCGGCACATTCTCACGGCTGTATGACTCTTTTGCCTGCACTTTGTACACCTCGGCAGCAAGGACACCTTCTATCCACAGCTCGCCCCATGTACCGTTCATGACGCGTTTTGCGTCAAACTTTGCTTTTGTCATCGTTTATGCCTCCATCGTGTACGTGATTTCAATGTTGATTGTCTCGATTACATCATAAATACTGATGTTTACAGCAAAAAATACATGCGTTCCGGTGTTGGCTGCCTTGACGGCATCATCGTCCATGTCGCCCACGTCCACGCCGGCGGATTTAAGCCAGTCTCGCTGCGCTGCTACATCGATCTCGACCGTGCTGCCCTCGGCCAGCACATCCTCCGCCTCAAGCGTGCGCAGGTAGTCGCGGATAGCCGTAATCAAAACGCACTTGTTGTCATATGTGTTTGGCATTTTGCCGATATACCCATCCTGCACCAGCAGGGTGATGTCGCGCCTGATAGCGTCTATAACCTCGACCGTCTTGATTTTTTGCAGGGGATCGCTTTTCCCGCCTGTGGGTACAAGACTGGTCACACCGCTCACGATTTTCACCTTTTCGCCGTCGTGCATCAGGATGAGCTTACCGGCAGCGACAGCTGTGCTCATCTCATCAGCCGTCAGTCTCTCGCAGTCCGTCACATCGGGCAACACATAGTAGGTGATACTCTGCGCGATGCCCGTACCGGCTATCAGTCCGGCGATGCGGCTGCAAAAAGCGGCTGTCGTCACTGTGCTGCCCTCCGCCGTGATATCGGATGCGGCAAAGTTTACGATCGCCGCATCGTTGGCTGCCTTATTCGGCAGCACGGCTTTATACACCGCGCCCTTGCCGCGCTGTGTTGCGATCCATGTCGCGATAGTCGCTGCATCGGATGCGCTGCACTCGAGGTCCGCCGCCAGCCAGTCCCAGTTGTACTTTGCCAGTGCTGCCAGTGTCGCGGCATAGGTGCCGTCGCTGCCCATGACAGCGACGTACGCGCGCTTAGGTTTTTGGTCGCCGCCGATAAGCGCACGCTCGATGTATTTTTTGTTGTCCGCTGACAGTGCGGCAGGGATGTCAGCGACCGTGGATACCTCAGCCACCGTACCCGCAAGGGCCTGCGCAGTATCTTTTACGATAACCGCGACTGTGCCGCGGGTTAGCTTTGCAGCGGTCTTTTTTGCTGCTTGCTTAAATGTAATATTTAAGGTTGGAATCATTTACAGTCTCCTTGTTTTTGATTTTTACCGCAACCGCGGTGCTTATCTGCTCCATTTCTTCCGCCGGCGCGGTCTCAACGGGCGAATCGTAAAAAACGAAATTTAAACGTATTTCAGCGTAGGCATTGTCTTCTATCGGCGTTAATGTAACCTGCGGCAAAAGCATCCTGTCCGCAACCGCAACCGGCAGCGCGAAGGCGGCCGCCGTTTTGTGCTGCACTGTCTGCATATCGGTCAGCGGTGCTATGCCCGCACTGTCAGTCGGGATTTTTATGATGATCTCATACTCTTCCTCGCGGGCGATGATGTGCGGGGTTTCGCGCTGCATTTTTTTGCTGCCGGACAGTATCGTCACGGACGGCCGCTCATAGTCCTCTTTCTGCAAATTGACATACACGCGATAGTTTGTAAAATTTTTTGCAAGCACGGCATTGATGCCGTCAAGCATATCGCTGTCGCTTATCATCGGTTTTTTCCTTCCAGATCCAGATTTTCCGCAAGCTCTTTTTCAAACTTTTTCAGTTCTGCATTTATGATGCCTTCCTTTTGCGCGTCGGCCGATTTATAAAAAAACCGCCCTGCAACGGCAGCAACGCGGATGCGCGGTCGATAACCCTTTGCCCCCGCTTTTTTCGGCTTGCGGATGCGGTGACCGACCTCCAGGTATCGCGTGATTGCGCCGGGGCTGTCCCTACCGCTGCCGTCCCTGACAGGCGCGATTACACCATACCCCGCTTTGCTGCCGATGCGGATTTCCTGCCATCCTCGGATTTTGCCGTGTGTGTCGCGGACGCGGGATGCGATTTCGGTATCCAACCGCGCTTTCACCTTTTGCGTCACGCTTTCGATGACTTTCCGCCTCAGCGCAGGCACTCTTTTCAGTGCGGCTTCCATTTGCTCTGACACGGCTCGGATCTCTACCGCCACTATGCATCCTCCACACGCAAAACTATATACTCATTCAGCCCATCATCCGCCGTGTGCGCGGTCATCACGGTGTAGGCAACGCCGTCCACCGTGACATCATCCCCGCTGCGCAGATCCACCGCCTTTGCCGTGATCAGCACCTGCTCGGTCCGAAGCTCGGCGTTTGCTGCCTGCTGGTCATGCGCGATGTATTTTTCGCTCAGCACTGCCACAAAATCGGGCAGTGCCGTTTTTTTGTTTTCGGCACGATTAAGCGTGCCGGTGACGGACTCCGTGCGCGTGCCCTTGCAGGGCAGCAGCCGGACGGCGGCCGCGGTCAGAGTCAGATTGCCTCGGTCCGTATCGTCCACATCCGCAACGATATAATCTTTGCCGCCGATGGTCAAGCCGCTGCCGCGCACGGTCCCGATCCTGCGCGTAATAATTTCCGCGCCGGGCAGTGCGGTCGAGTGCGGCGACAGTACAACCCGCGATTTATACTGATATGCGCCGTAAGCATTGCGCACTTTTTTGTACACTCCGGCCGTTGCATCAAACGCCGTCACCGTCAGCCATTTGTCCATTTTCCCCGGGTTCATTCCTCGCCTCCGTCTCCGGCGACCAGATGCCGGCAGTGCATCCCGATGATAGCCGCGACTGTGCGATTTTCGGTCGCGGTGTCATCACTCATAGTGCGTTTTTCGTAAAAATCTCCGATCAGCGCCAAAGCCGCGATTGTCAGCTCCGGCCGCGCATCCGCTTCATCCTCCGACAGTCCGGTCTGCCGGAGGATGAAAGATTTTGCCGCGTCTATGTACGCCGGAACCAGTGCCGCATCCTCTCCCTCGATGCGGCAGTAGATACCGACGTCCCTCTCGGTCAGCTCGCTCAGCTTCATCAGATCAGCCTCAGGTAGCAGCCTTCATCGCAAGCACGGAGATTTTCTGTGCGTTTTCGACCTTTGCGTCAATTTCGGCAAACCCATAAATCCCGATCGCGTTTTCGTCCGCAAAGCGCTCGCTGAGGACTTTTACGCGCAGTCCGCGGATGATGCAGGCGAGTCCGGACATGTCACCATAAAAAATCGTTTTCGCACCCGCCGCAGGCTCGGGCATGGCGTCGGACGCATAGACCGGCTTGCCAAGCAGGCTGTACCCCCATTTTGCGTTAAGGTCAATGTTAAGCAGATATCGGTTTTCGTTGTCCTTGAGTTTGCGGATTGCCGTACGCGTTTTAGGATGCATTATCCAGATGCCGTTAGCCTGATATATATCGGGGACAGTATCCTGCACGTCAATCAGCTCGTCAGCGGTGACAGCCGTCGCGCTTGCAGCGGTCACGGTCTGCGTTACGCCCCCGGCAAGGCCAACAACTTTGCCACTTGTGCCGATTAAAAATTCCCGTTCGATCTTTGCCGCCAGTGTGTCGCCGATGCGGCGCACCAGATATGCGATCAGGTCAATCTGGCTGTTATCCAGCAGCTGCTGCGATACCTTTACGGGTACGCGGATCATGTACCCCTCAAGGGTTATGCTCAGCAGCTTTTGTGCGGTCGCATCCGCACTGGCCAGATCGTCCACATAGGATGCGGACAGCGCGTTGGTACTGTCCTCGTAAGCGATGGTGATTTTGCCGATACCCTCATAGCGCGTCGCATACTCGGCGATAGGGGACACGTTTTTGGCATACTCGACGATGCGGTCGGCCACGGTAGTGGGGATGACCGCGCCCGAGTTAGTTTTTGTGGTGTTGACGTCTGCACGGATCTCACCGCGCAGATAGCTCACAAAGCTTCTCTCTTCGGGCGTCAATTTTTCGCCGTCTTTGGGCGGATGCTCTTCGTTGCGCTCCGCGCTGCGCACATTTTCGATTGCGGCTATAGTTGCATCGATGCGGGTCAGCTCATCGCGGCGGCCGTTGTACGCAGTAATCTCGTCATCGGTCAGGCTGCGCTCTTCCGCCGCGGCAGCATTTACCACAGCCTCCATCGCGGCGATTATTTCGTTGCGCTTTTCGCGCATCTTTTTCAGGTTTCCGTTCATTTTATTTTCCTTTCAGTTTTATTATCTCAATTTGCTTTATCAGTGTGGACAGCCTGTCCGGTGCGACAGTGCAGCGCACCTCGGCAGCGCGAATCTCCCCGGATGCGGCGCGGACGTCCACGGTGGTCGCTTTGTACGCCGGCATTTTTGTCAGGATTGACACCTCATCTATGTCGATATCCGTCAGGCGGCGGTGATTGACGCCGTCCTCTACCGTCCATTCGTCGGCGCGGACGTAAAAACGGAAGCTCCACCCGGTCAGCCTGCCTGCGCGGGCGGCTTCGACGGTCTCGGGGTCCGTGACCGCTGCCGATGCACGCAGGCCGATGCTGTCCTCATCCAGCACAAGGTTTTCTCCGCGTTTGCCGATGACGCGGTCATGGTTGAGCTTTAGCTCGATTTCGTTTTCAGCGCGGCGGAGCGCTGCACCGAAGGCACCCTCTGCAACGCGCTCATAAAAATCGCCGTGTTTTGCATCATGCAGCAGTCGGCTGTCGCGCTCGACCGCATTGACGTATCCGCTGATGATTACGCTGCCGTCATCTCGGATTTCTGTTGTGATTGGTTTTTTCAATTTTGCTCATCGCCTCGCTTTATCTTCATCGTTTCGCCTGTGTTAGGCGTGTAAATCTCATCCGTTTCGGGGTTGTAGTACACATCGCCCAAATTAAGACAAATCAGGTTAAATCCCAACTCAGGTAGGTCTTCGCGGTAACGCACCTCATCCCGTGTCATAAATCCGCCCTGTATAGCGGTGCGATATGCTTCAAAACGTGTTTTCATGTCGCCGCGCAATAGCTCGTTCATGTCGAACGAAAAGTATTTTTTACCTTTCTCGCTCTCAAGCAAAAGTGCACGGTTTAGGGCTGTTTCCAACGCGACGACTATAGGTGTAACCGCTGTCTTTACAACCTGTCTAAACACTGCCTCGGTTGCGGTCCCGTCCAGCACGGACGCAGGCAAGCTTAACAGTTTGCTGATTTCAGCATAATTGTTGCGCTTGCGCTCATCCAGCTGCTGCTCCACAGACGTGCCGGATGCCTCCATGAAATCCATGCCATCGTTTAGGATCATCGCATCGCAGTTGGGCGATCCCCACAGCTTCGCCCATGCCTTTTTGACTGTATCCAGAGCGTCTTCATCAAGTCTTCTTGGCGATTTCAGGAAGCCTTTTTTAGTGCCGCCCGTTTTAGCCAGGACGCCCTCATACTTAAGTAGGTCGGCGGCGATGGTTAAGCAGGCATTGCAGCTGTCCACTATGCCGGAACCCGTCACGCCGTCCCGAGAATCTTTCAGCAGGCGGACAAGGTACTCGCCCTCGATTTGCCGTCCGCCGATATAGTAGGTTGCGGTTTTAAAAATCGGGTCAGCATTTTTTTGATAGCCAACCTCAGATTGCTTGACGTAATGTATGCTTTCAACCTTGTTGCGCCGCCATTTTACATAGGCGTAGGCGCGGCCGTTTAGTAGGTAGTCCGTGACCATCGCAGCCTTTAGCTGCACACCGTCCAACAGGTCGCCCGTGTCGTCGTTTATCAGTGCCGTGCGCGGATCTGCCAGCGGCTTAGTTTTGCCGTCCGCCTCCGAGTACAGCCGCACCGGCAGTGTGGACACCATGCCGGCGATAAAGCTGACCCCCGCATACAGTGCGGGCACTCCGCGGGCTGTCGCCTCCGTGATCCTGTCACCGCGCAAAAGTGCGGATGCAAGCACATCATCCAGATCCGGCGACAGCTCACGCCTTTCGGCTTTCGCCCGCAAAAATCGCAGCGGATTAAATTTAGCGCCTTTTTTCATATCTGCGCTCCCCACGTCTCGTTTTCATTTTTATCTTGCAGATATACAAAAACCGCGTTTAAAAGCGCGGCCACCATGTCTATCTTTCCGTTTGATTTCTTCTTCGAAATGTAACGGTTTAGGTTTGTGTCGTACGTGCATCGTGCATTTGCAAAATTAATTACAAACATTCTGTTATTTGTAAAATGCAGCTTGCCTTCCGCCACCAGCTCCGCCACATACTTGACCGCCGGAGACAACACATAACTTTTTTGCTCGACTATGGTGCCGATCCAAGGCTCATAGCCGTCGGTCGGATTTTCAAATTTATTCGCCGTTGATATACAATTCCAACGGTCAAACCCGAACCCGACTATGTCCATCTCCCGCTCTCGCGCCGTTTTCCGAATATGTTCCTCAATAAAGTTGTAGTTTATGATTCGATCGCCGCATGGATAGCAGCAGCCTTCTTCGATCAGCCGCTGGTAGTCCAGCTTTTCGGCGGCCGACTTTTCGGCGATGCGATCCTCCGGCAGGTAGCCGATTGGCAGCACGTCAAGGCCGCCGTCCGCACTCTCGCTGATAAAAACCGCCGCGCAATTATCTTCTGTCATTGCAAGGTCGATGCCGATAAAAGTGCGCCGTCCCTGCCAGTCGATAGCGTCCACACGGCCGCGCCGAAGGTCATCTATCGCTACATAGGTTTCGGTTGCGCTGCCCTGATACAGGATGTTGCAATGCTTGCACAAAAAATTTTCCCGCGCCGACCGCATGGTTATCGCCCTGCGCCGTTTTTTTAGCAGGTCATCATACACCTCCGGCACTGTCAAACTCAGCGGATTAGCTTGCTTTAGTATAGCCGTGTCAGTCTCCCAGCCTTTCGGGCTGTCAGGCTCAAACAGCAAAGCAAACAGCGTTTCGTCCTTTTCGGTGCCGTCAAGCACGCGCTTCGCGTACGCAACTTCCTCTTCGAACGGATTCTCTTCGCGCGGATATTTTGTGGATATTACGCAGCCGAGTTTGTTGCGGATTGTCAGCTGACCGGATCGCATAGCCTCGATGGCATATGTCGATGGCAGCGCACCCGCCTCATCAATCAAAAAAACATTCGGCAGTTTGCCGTCCAAGCGGTCGTTTGAGTACGCAAGCGGAGTGTAAACATTATCCGTCACCGGGCATACGATTTCATCCCGCTTGAGCTTAAACGCATCGCGAAGTGCGGGGCTTGCCCTCACGATCTCGCGGATTGAGCCGTGCAGCTCTTTCGACAGTTTCCCGTCCGGCGCGACCGAAAAAAAGCGCGAAAAGCGCGGCTCGAGGAAAAACAGCAGGATGAAAACGACAGCTATCATAAAGGTTTTGCCGTTTTTACGGGCTATCTCCAATATCACGCTCTCATATCGCCTGCGCAGTCTCTCATTTTTGTAAACAACGCACAACGGCGTAAAGTAAAAAAACCACTGAAAATCAGCGGTGCACTCATATACGCTTTTGCCTGCGGCAAGCCCTTTCGGCATTATCATTAGCTTTGTCAGCTGGTCGATAACGCGGCCGCGCCGCATGTCTATCATGTACTTTTCGGATTCTCCGCTGCATACCTTCAAAAAATCCTCACACTGCAATTTCACGTACTTCGGCGCTTCCAGTTTTCCGCCCACGACGGCTTTGCAGTAGCCGCGGGCCCGCTCATAGCTCTTGCTGGTCTTCACCGTCATCATTCAGCCCTTCGATGATTTTCAGCAGCGGATTGCTTTTTTCTTTCTCTGCATTTGCGTTCGCAAGCGCCATTTTTGCCCTGCTTTGCGGGCTCAGGCACAGCTCGCTGCACCCGCGGAAAAAATCCTTTGTGTATCGGTCCTTTGCTGCCATGACCGATTTTTCAAGCATTTTTTCCGGCGTCGCGTTTATAGACCTTTCGATGTTTTGCAGGCGGTCAACCGCAATCGCAAAATTCGCCAGTACGTAATTATCTATGCTGCACAGGATGCTGCTTTCTTTCAGATCGGTGCAGACGGTCTCAAAAATTTCCCGCTGGGCGTCGGTCAGGTAGTCGGGCGGGGTCGGCGGTTCGCCGGTGCTGATTTTTGCTTCCGCCGCTTCGCGTGCAGCCGCGTCCTCTTTTGACAGCTTTTTGCTCAGCGTGCTGACAGCTTTTGCTGGTCGTGCCATGCAGTCATCCTTTCTGCCTCGGTTTCGCGGGGCGGGTTAAAATTCGATTTCGGGGATTTTGCGTGCAGCGGGGTTGCACGGCGGTCTTGCCTTTTTGCGTGAGAGGATCGCGTTACCCCCGGGGGGGATGCTGCTTTTGCCCGAGTATTGCCGGCTGTGCCGCCAGTGCTACAAGCTCCGCGCGCGGGATCCGCCCCGCATCCGCCTGTCGATGATGTGATGCACAAAGCGTGATAAGGTTATCGTTGTCCAGCCTTTTATCAAAATCCGCCATGAGTGGGACTATGTGATGGACCCCCAGGTCGCGCATAGTGATCCTGCCCTCGGCAAGACACAGGCGGCAGCAGTACAGGTCCCTCTCGCGGATCTCAGCGGATTTCGCCGTCCACGCCGCCGTACTGCGGAATGCATCCACATCTCGGCGGATTTTTTTGCGCACATATTTTTGCGCCATAGGTTTTTGCGGGCAGGTCTCACTGGTCGCATGTGTGCCGCCGCAATATCTGCATGTTTTTCGCATTTTTTAAGCAGACCGCCCGCAAGTGTGCATGACGGCGAAGCGCCGGCAGAGGCCTGCGGGAGATGTCTTTTAGTACCTGTCTGCGATGGACGGGTTGTTGCCGTTGCAGTATGTCAGCACGGCGGACAGTGCAACGCCGACAGCGCCGATATACCACGGCATAGCAACGCCGGCAGTAACACCGGCACTGACAAATGCGGTGTACACCGCGGATATTAAACCGATCCAAAAAAGAGCGGATTTTGAACGACTTTGATTTACCATACTTTGTTTCCTTTCATTTTGTTTTTATTGCGTTTGTACAAGGTTATTACGAATTTGAATATGGGACGCAACTTTTTTTGCCCGCCATCCTCAACCGCCGGCAATTTTAGTCCGACACACCTCCCATCGATGCAGCAGACGGGCAGCAGTACATACAGCACATGCCTGCCCGTCCGCGCCGAAAAAGGAGGTAACATGAAAATCTCTTTTTGCAAATTCCCACGGTAGCATTATACCACACTACAAACTGCAAAAACATGCAAAAACATGCAGTCTTCACTCGTCCATGATTTTTGCAAACTCGGTCAACGCGCCGCCATGGATATAGGCGATCTGCCGCGCCGAGTAGTGCAGCGTCTCCGCAAGCCTGTCCAGCGGCTGGTAGGCGATGTATCGCCCTATCAGCACTGCACGGTGCAGCGGGCTTTGCAGCATGTCCATCAGATCGCGGCAGTGGTCGCGATAGTCCACATAGTCATCTATCGCTTGATTGCACCGCTCCCGGGCGCGCTGTAGCCTCTCTACGGCATTTGCCATGCGGTCGGCATCATCTGTACCCTTGCCCGCAAAAAAACGTTTGTGGCACGCCGTGACGCGTGTCACGGTGCTTTCGATGCGCTCCAGCTCCAGCTGTGCGGCCGATGCAGCGTCATCCAGCTGCCGGATGCGTCTAAGATAATCTTTTGCCGTCATCGTCATCCCTCCCCCATCAGTCATCGTACATGTCATCACCGAGATCCACGCCCATAGCACGCAGCTGGTCAGCCGTGTATGTGCGCTGTCTGTAATTTAAGGCGGGATTTGCTCGCTGCGCCCGCTGTGATTGCTTCTTTGGCGCTGTGGTGCTGTACTCATCGTCCCACCGTGCGCCGCGGAAAAAGGTCGCAGCCTGCATGACGTAGCGGTCTTCAACTTGCGCTCGCGTGACATAGTCTGCATACCGACGCAGTCCCGCCTCGATGCGCTCCGCCGGCACGCCGCGTTTAAGTGCCGCCATGTACGCCCGCTTTGCGGTCTGCTTGCCCTGTCTCCGCGCCTGCGGATACAGCGCCCAAAGACGCTCGAAGGCGGCGTCCGCGCTCTCGCCGCCGCATGGCGGTGTATGTGTATCTTTATTATCTATGTTATTATTATTAATATAATTATTGATACAACTTTGTTGTATGGTCGATACAACTTTGTTGCATGGGTCATGCAACTTTGTTGTATGGTCGATACAACTTTGTTGCATGGGCATACAACTTTGTTGTATAGGTCTTTCGGCATCGTTGCCGAAGTTATCCGCAGTTTTATCCACATGTGGATAAACTGCCGAAAGGACGGCTTTGTAAGCGTTAACCCCGCTGCCGTCCAGTGACTTTATAATATATCCTTTATCGATGAGTGATTTTATGCACTTTCGCACGGATTCGACCGTCGAGTTAGTCCAGTCCGCCAAGTATTTCATACTTCCGACAAATTCCGTTTCGCCGTTTTGCGTAAATCCGTATATCACGGCATATATCATCAACTCGTTGCCTTTTAGCCCCAGGCGCGTGATCATCCACCCCTGGATGACCACATAGTTACTGTCCCTGATGACTGACGATGCAGCCCGCACTTTTGATGCCATAATGTCCTCCTTTTGCCTTATGTAGTCCCGATGCGGCGATGACCGTAAGGTTATCCTTTCGTCATTTTTTGTGCGCCAACACCTGCCGCATCGGGAATCTATCTGCCGCCATGCGGCAGCGATAGCAAATTAATAATTGCTTTTGTTCGTTGTGTAGTATCTGCATGAATCACAAAGTCGTGTTGCACCCTCGATGCAGCCATGCCGCTGCGCTTGCGGGCACCGCTTGATGCGCTCATCCGGCACAAACTGCGGGCAGCGTATCACGTGGTAGCTCATCTCCGTGTGCTTTCCGCCGCCGGTACCCACAGTCACGGGCGCAGGGAGTGCGATCCACCCCGGAACCGGCCGGAAGCTTCGGCTCCACTCGCACCGCTGCGCGACAGGGCCGGCTGCCCGCTGGCAGTTCCAACAAAGCGTAGTGCGACTTTTTTCTTTTGCGCACGCTCCGCCTGAACTTTTACTCATTTTAAAACCTCGTTAACAACGTTCAGTAGGTCGGCTGCGGCCACCATGTCTATCGGGGTTGCAGTGTCAAGCTTGCGCTGCATCATGCGCTCGATCGCACGCATTATCCTGTCATCAACGTACTCACGGTTGCCGCTGTGGTCAATTTCATCGAGATCCCGCAGCCTGTATACGTTGTAAACGAGACCTCCGCAAATGTAGTTGCATGTAACCCTCCATTCACTTTTCATTTTGTCTTCCTCCGTGTTTCTTTCACGCCCATGCCGAGCCACATCCCGATGATGAGGCCGGGCAGGAAAAAGCTGAAAAACAGTCCGAAATAATTCATCTTTTACCTCCTTGTGTTATATGACAATAGCCAATATTGTGCCGATGACAGCGCACAAAATATCGACCACGATTAGTATCCAGTCAAGCACTGTTTCCGGCTCGCTGCCTGTGTAGTCATACAAGAAAAACAGAACAAACCCGAAACATACAGCCATAAAGGCCACAAATCCGCACCAAAAATTTACTGTCATTTTATGCCTCCGTTGTACTGGCCTTTGCTTCGTTGTCATACTTCAAAAGGGCTTCAATGCGATCCGCAAGCTCGAGCGCAAGATCGTGCTCAATGCAGCCCGGAAAAATGTCGCAGAGCGGGCATCCCTCGCAGGATCCGCCTCCGGCGGAGTAGCAGTATCGCGCTGCATCAACCAGCGTCCGCGTCGTTATGCGGGCATATATATTACACTTACTCATGCTTTTCATCCTCCGCTTCCGCGCTTCCGTCGGCGATAGGTACCGCGACGATTTTATCGTCAAAATATATCATCTGTTCGCAATATAAAAACCTGTCGGTCCAGTCGGCAAACTGCCGCGGGGTCAGGCTTGTAAAATCCTCGCCGGCAGTGCCGACGACCATAAACGTCCCGTGCAATACATCTTGCACCTTGGCTTCGCTGTCGCGCAAAGCGCGATTTGCAGGCAATCCGGCAAGCTTGCCCTCTTCGTTGCAAACTATTACGGCATCATCGTTTAAGAGCCCGTCATGGACCACCTGGATGCAGCCGCCGACGATGTCCTGCATAGAATGCAATTTAGGGCAGACGGTCGCACCGTACGGACGGAAGTACGGCTTCACGATCAGCACCTGTATAGGCTGATCCGTGCACTCATTTACGCAGTGTGAGCACGGCGCGAACAAACGTTTTTTCGTTGCAAGTTTCTTTTCCATGTTTTACCTCTCGTTTTATTTATTTATGGGTATGCCCTGCGCCGTACCGCCACGCATGGCGGCACGGATAAGGAGGTCCCGAACATCGAACGTGTGTAGTAATACACGGCGCAGGGCACAGCTTTTTAGTCATCCACCCCGCAAAAACGCAGGAAAGGCACGCGCGGGATTTTTACGCGTCTGCCGACAACGCAGACCGGAAAACCCAGGGCCTCCGGCGCTTGCCGCGCTGTCTCGCGCAGGTAGAGCGGATCGGCCTTAAGGATCGGCGCGATATCCGCTACCGTAACAAAAATCCTGTCGTCATTTTTTATGACGTCAAGTTGCGATGCCGCTGTCACTGCGTATCACCTCCGATTTTTGAAATATAGTCGTTAAGAATCTGTTCGCTTTTGGCAAGCACACGGTCCGGCTGCGGGCCTGTCCGACTGCCGCGCAAGATGTTGCACAGTACCGTATGCGGCACGGGCTCGCCGGCCTCTTCCAGTCGGCGGCGCAGCCACGCTGTGGACAGCACCAGCTCGACCAATTTCATTTTTATCTCCGTTCCTGTCATTTTTTCTCCCTTTTCTTCGCTTTTTGCATTGTCAATTCTTGACATTATCGCGCCGGACTGGTATAATAAGGTTGCCACACCGTATAAATTTTGTCGGGCGTTTTGCCTGTCAAAATCTGACATCGTTATTATACTATAGGATTCCCTATAATGCAAGCGTTTTTATAGCGATTCCTATAATATATTTTGGAGGCAAAAATGGACACGACACGAATAATAAATTTGACAAAACAACAAGGGAAAACTCTTGTTTATATCTGCAAACTTATCGGCAGAGCAGGAAATTACTTAAACGAAGTGAAAAACAAGGGTTTAACAATGCCCGAAGAATACCTACAAACAATCGCGGCCGATCTGGGTACCACGCCCGAGTATCTGCGCGGAGAGACGGATATAGTAACGCCGCCGCGCGAGACGGACGGACAGACAGCGGATGTCACCGTTGATGATATGATTGTTTTTCACAGAGACGGGAAGACGACAAAAATAAAAATGCCGTCGGACAGGATAGCGGCGATCGAAAAAATTGCCCAGGTTCTCGCCGACGGCGGAAACACTGACGATTTATAAAAAGGAGAAATATATGAACGACAGCAAAAAAGCTTTGCTTATTTTCGGCGGTTTTGCGGCGGTGGTCATCATCGTCGTGGGTGTCATGATGTCAAAAACGGCTTTTTGGCTGGTCGGACTGCTTGCGCTTTTGGGCATCATCATAGCAGCCGCAGCCGCCTCGGACGGCGGACAAAAATCCGACGCGCCGCTGCGTGAGGACGAGATCCTCGATCCTGACGAGCGCTTCGGTTTTGCTTTTGCTGTTAAAGTTGTCGGCGTGTCGTTTCCCAATGACGATCCGAAAGCACCGCACCGGCAGGCGGTGCTTCGCGAAGCCTTTGACGGCGGCGGTGTGCTGGATGATGATCCTGACAGCCGATATGTCCCCGGCGCACTGCGCAGGTACAGCTATCAGGGGCAGCCGGCACTGCATGTCGTCACACAGTACGGCTGCATCGGCAACATCGGCAAGGATGACCTGCCGGAAATCCTGCCTCTGATGCCCGATGTGCGCGTCATAGTGCGTGTGCACTCAAATAATTTTGACGATCGGCAGCTGTATAGTGCGGTTGCGAATATATTCACGGCGGAGACAGGGGCCGACGCCGATTAAACGTCTTCACTGCGTCCCGGAGCACATCCGGGACGCTTTTTGTGCAGCTGCTGCGGACCGTGTCAGCTACCGCGCCGATGTGCCGCAATATAGTCGGCAAAGGCCTCATATACCTGCCGCTCAAGCGGCGACAGCAAAAAACAGCTCCGCCCGCGGGTCATCAAAAAATCCTGCTCGCGCTCATACAGCTCCGCCATGCGGGCAGCGCGGAAGCGTGCTGCCGGAAGGCTGATGCTGCACAGCGCCGCGATCTGCTCCGGGGTATGCACACCACAGCCCCAAAGCACGCACGCAGGCGCAAGTAAACGCGAAGCGAAGACGTTTGCTGCCTGCTCGACCGCCGCATCACCGTCGGCGGGCTCGCGATTTTTAAGTCTGCCGCTATGATGCAGCATGATGTGTCCCAGCTCGTGTGCGATGGTAAACCGCTGCCGCTCCGGCGTGCAGCGGGTATTATCATAAAATATGATTTTACCCAAAGTAAAGCCATCGTTTTCGGCCGCGTGCTCGGTCAGCCCGTACTGCCGGATCAGCGGATCCGCATCGTGATAGCTGATGACTGTCAGCCCCTCGGCGCGGCATATCGCACCGACCCTGACGGGCAGGGCAGTGACGTTGTGCTTTAGCAGCAGCCGCCATGTCATATCGCGGGATTGTCTATAATCCGCATAGTCCATATATATCACCTCCACGGGTGATTATACATGCGGGAGCGCTGAATGTCATGTGGTAATATATGGTGCGAATTTGCAGTTGCAAAAAGCAAAAAAAAGATATAAAATGTTTTTGGGGGTAAAAAGTTATGATTTGCAAAAAGTGCAAAAAAGATGTGCCTGATGGCAGATACTGCATAGCCTGCGGCGCGGACCAGTCCGCGTCAAAAAAAACGCGCCCCCGCACGCGTCCCAACGGCACCGGCACGGCGTACAAGCGCGGCAGCACGTGGACGGCGCAGGTGACCGTCGGCATCAAGCGCGATCCGGATACGGGCCGTGTGCAGCAGGTCCGCCGCACTAAAGGCGGATTTAAAACAAAACGTGAAGCTTTGGAATTTTGCCAGAAGTTAGCGAATGCAGCCATGCCCAAAAAACATGTAACTTTTGGCGATTTGTGGGAGCAATACGAAAAGACAAAATTTAGGCAGCTCAGCGCATCAAAGCAGTGCGGCTATCGCACTGCCCTAAAGCGGCTCGGCGATATGATCTATACGCGCATCGATGCCGTGACCATAGCAGACCTGCAAGGGCTGGTGGACGGCTTGACTTTTTACTGCGCACAGGATATAAAATCGATATTGCGGCACATGTACCGTATAGCCATGATGCAGGGATGGACCAGCAGGGATTTGTCTGAATATATTGTATTACCGCCGAAAAACGAACACGAACGAACGCCCTTTAACGATGATGAGATCCGCGCTATATGGCGCGGGTATGACGGCGGTGACACATGGGCAGGCTATATCCTGCTGATGATCTACACGGGCATGATGCCCGGAGAGCTGCTGCACTGCCGCAAGGATATGATCCATCTGGACAGTCATCAGATCGTCGGCGCGGGTCTAAAGACAGCCGAACGCAAGGCAAGACCTATAGTAATAGCAGATTTTTTAATGCCGGTTGTGCAGGCGCTAATCGACTACACAGGGGACGCGCCGCTGCTATGCGACACGTACAAAAAAGCATTTTACAAAAAATATTACGATTGTCTTGATCGATGCGGATGTCGCAGACTAACACCGTACTCCTGCCGCCACACTACAGCGACGGCCTGCGCTGTCGGTGCAAAAATCGCACCCAGCGTGATACAGCGCATCATGCGCCACGCACAGCTATCGACGACGCAGTTGTATATCCACCCCGACGAGTCTGCCGTGCTGGATGCCATAAACACGTTAAACCCCAACCAAAACAGCCCGGTGAATTAATATATTCTACCTGTACATAAAAATGTATTGACGCACAGCCGGCACGGTGGTATCATATATGCGTGGTCAGCAATGACCTGGTCAAGTCCACCACGTGCGACAAGTTGACTTTCCCGCCATTTGCGGGGGTGATCCTGATAAAGATCTTTTTTCGACTTCGGCACGAGGTGTGTGGATTTAAACGAAAACGAAAATTCGCTTGATTAAATCAAATCGGGCGAAAAATCGTCGGAGTCCTGCTCCGGGAAGCACCTGCCGAAAGGCGGGTGCTTTTTTGTAGCCGTAGTGTGACTCTGATAAAATATACTTTAAATAAATCAAAAGAATACTTGACATTATCGGAAGAATACTGTATAATTATAGACGTCAAAGGGAAAGGAAAATCCCGAAAACCAGAAAGGCAAAGAACATGAAAAATATCAACGAAATCGCAGAGACCATCAAAAACGCACAGACCTGGGCAGATGTCGAAGCAGAGATCAAAGCCCTCTGCGAAGCAGCAGACATGCTTGAAGAGTATGAAGCCGCCGACGGCGAAAGCTTTGAAAGCGTGATTTATAAGGCTGCCGAGATCCTCGGCGTCGAGATTTAAAACAAAACGCGCCCGCAAAGAGGCGGGGCGAAAAATCGTTGGAGTCCTGCTCCGGGAAGCACCTGCCGAAAGGCAGGTGCTTTTTTGTAGCCATAGTGTGGCTATAGTAAAATATACTTTAAATAAATCAAAAGAACACTTGACATTATCGGAAAAATACTGTATAATTATAGACGTCAAAGGGAAAGGAAAATCCCCAACACCAGAAAGGTAAACAACATGAAATATACCGTAACATTTAGCTGTGGACACGAAGCGACCGTTGATCTTTTCGGGAAAACCTCCGAACGCGAGCGCCGCATTACATGGTACGAAAAAGAAGGCATCTGCCCCGATTGCTATCGCGAAATGAAAGAGGATGAGCGCAGGCAGGCTGACGCCGAACTCGCGGCATACGCCGATAAAATCGAGACCGAGTACAACCTGCCCAAACTCGAAGGGACTGAAAAGCAAGTCTCCTGGGCGAGAAAGATCCGCGCGGGTGTTATCCGCGCCTGGGAAGCGAAACACAATATCTTTTATGACGAGTTTATCACGATTCGGCGCGGCAAGGTTGAAGAAGAGTCCAACGCATACAGGTACAAGATTAAGCACGGCGCAACCTCCGAAGAGGCGAAAGCCGCTGTGCTGGAGGTAGCCGAGACCAACAGCACAATGCAACTGTACAAGCGCTGGTTTGAAACAACGTCAGCGGCATGGATTATCGACAACCGCGACTAAAAAAATCGGCAGTGCACATACCCTAATGTAAACACTGCCGGGTCCAAGCAACACAGGGGCGATTAACCTGCCTGTATCGCCCCTTGATTATATCAGGGCAGGAGACAAAAGTCAAGGTGCGAAGCAACGAGATCAGCTTCACGGCAGCGGCACAGCTTGCCCGTGCGCACGGTGGGGATGCTGTAGGCTACAATGTTAGCTATAGCATCCTTTTTTATCCGTTTTCAATCATTTAATGTACATATTTTAATAGCTTGTGCATGTTGAATAATTAAATATAGAAATATCGATAATCCTTTTTTAAAAATAGAATTGGTTTTAAAATAGGTCAAATGTCCAGTTATCAAATGGCGGCTCGAAATTCTTGTACACGCCCCCCGTGAAGGCGGCGACTATCTGGCTATACGGGGAGAAGGAGTAACAAAATATTTCAATCCACGCCGCCCGTGAAGGCGGCGACCGGCTGTCTTTGTCAACGTCCATACAGGTAACGATATTTCAATCCACGCCGCCCGTGAAGGCGGCGACGTGATAGTTTCCCGCATCATCCGTACCGGTTGCATTTCAATCCACGCCGCCCGTGAAGGCGGCGACTCCGAACCCCTCCGCTCACGGCGGCTCAATTAACATTTCAATCCACGCCGCCCGTGAAGGCGGCGACGTACGCTTTTGCATTGGGCATACGAGGGTTGATATTTCAATCCACGCCGCCCGTGAAGGCGGCGACAAGATTATTATTATTATTATTATTGCCATTCAAGATTTCAATCCACGCCGCCCGTGAAGGCGGCGACTTAAGCGAGGCGTACAGCCCCTGCCGTAACATAGTATTTCAATCCACGCCGCCCGTGAAGGCGGCGACTCAAAAAGTCGAAATAATCAGCCATTTGAGCATATTTCAATCCACGCCGCCCGTGAAGGCGGCGACGTACTTGATAGCATCTTTAAGGTGGCCAACGATATTTCAATCCACGCCGCCCGTGAAGGCGGCGACGCCCGCAAGGTCTTTCATTAAGTGCCGCAAGGCTATTTCAATCCACGCCGCCCGTGAAGGCGGCGACTGCGGAAACGAATAGACGTAATCAACATTTCCGCAAACAGCAAGTATGAAAGTGATCATTCCCCGCTGTTCATTTTCCATTATACAGTAAAAAAGGCAGCACTGCAAGCAAAGACCTGCCTTTTATGTGTGTTTCGTTTCTTATCCGCTTAACAATTCTTGAAGAAAAGCATGTTTTGTCCGCATGTAATTGCGCGAACCACCCTGATTTTTTCTGACCGCTTAGTATTCGCAGCAAATAATCAAAGCATCAGCATACCCTCAGGGTCGTAACCCGACTTTGTTCCGAAATGCTCAATCTTGTTTTCATATTTGTTACCCAGATAATAGAAACGAAGACTGTCCCGTTCAGCATCCATGATGCTGCAAAGCTCAGCTTTTAACCTGCGGCACTGCGCCGGATCGAGTATGCACTCGAATACCGAATTCTGCACACGCTGTCCATAGTTTACACACTGCTTTGCGATGCGGCGTAATCGTCTTTTTCCGTCCGCATCCTCTGTGTTAACATCATAGGTTATAAGCACAAACATAATTAAACCTTCCTTTCTGCCTCAACACGGTTATTTCCAAAGGAACGGAGGATAAGCATCCAAATCCCCGCGAAGGTATCTTGCCAGTAACAGGGCCTGAACATACGGAATCATCCCCCATTGCAGCTTTTCGCCGAGATATGGATGCTTCAATTCATCTTTTTTGCGTTCCTGCCATGCTCGATAGAAACGCCGCCGTGAATCATCCTTAAGTAGTACAGCCCCGCTTTCACGAAAATCGAAATCGTTTCGGTCAAACATTCTGTTGTTTATGCATGTAAGAACAAATCTGTCTGCCATGCACGGACGCAGTTCTTCCATGAGGTCAAGTGCCAGTGAAGTTCTGCCCGGCCTGTCACGATGCAGAAATCCGACGTACGAATCCAGTCCAACGCTTTCAAGCGCAGAAGCGCAATCGAGAGCAAGCGTCGAATATGCAAGCGACAGCAGCGCATTCACGGCATCAAGCGGAGGCCGCCTCGAACGCACCGTAAACCGAAATAGCTCCTTGCTGTTGAGAATTAATTCGTTGAATATGCTGAAATACGCATTCGCTGCAACACCTTCAAGTCCACGGAGTCCGTCAAGCCGTGTTTCCTTTTGAACAAGCGGCAGCAGTCCCGCCGTCAATTGTGAAACGGAGGTCAAAGCTTCACAATCCACACGCAGAGCGTGATCGCGCCGTGTCCTCTCAATGCTCTGCTTAGAATTGTAAAGTTTGCCGAATATCATATTTTTTGCAATCAGGCATGAATTCTCCTCATCATCTGCAACTCGATATTGCTTTCGCCGAAGCAAAACATTACCGTTTGCTTCGCCCGTTACCCGTGCAAGAAATCGCCCCCGCGGGCTGCAGAAAGTGAATGCAACTCCCATATCGGCGCATTTACCGAGCAATGCAGGAGATGCGCCCATATATGAAAAGTCAATTATGCTTTGCAATGTGTGCAGAGGATAACGTGCCGTGATCTTTTCGCCGCACTTTGCAACAACATTCTCTCCATCCAACGTCAAATATACGTCTTCCGACAGAATATACAGTGTATTCAGCAGCCGCTTCATTGCGATTCCTCCATTGCCTTATTAATGTACGTTGCAACAGTCGTTGTTTTCATCAGTTTCGGGAGGCAAATCTCCTTCATTGAACATGACGCGCATGCCTTGGTAGGTTTCACTTTCGGGGTATATCGTTTGCTATACAGATCATGCATCTCGGAAAGCACATCCCGTACTTCGTCCCTCAATGCTCTGTCAAATTCAACTTCCACCCTGCGCCGTGTTTCGCCATAAAACAATGCTCCTCGCGGAATATCACACGCAAGCATCTCTTCAAGGCACATTGCCTGACCGCAAAGCTGCAATGTATCGCCGGTTCGCTCGTTGTACATTCCGCGCTTGTATTCAACGGGATAGGGCTGCCAAAGACCGTCACGATCCTTCAGCTCTATCCCGTCCGCCGAACGGCGAAATTCCAGTACATCACACTGTCCCGAAACCCCGAGGGTGGATGAAAAAACGTTCATCCCCCTCGTAATGAAAAGATCGCCTCTGCTTTCCTTCAAACCGGTATCATGCGCTCTTTCATGCATCAGTGTGCCGTCCACCGTGCGGTAGTTGTCCGCCCATTGCTGCTCAATGTGAATAAGAGCCCACTGCCTGCGGCAGAATTTGAAATGCTGTATTCCGGAAAGCTGAAGATAGTCTTCTTCGGAATACGTCATACCATTCGAATGCAGCTGACTCCTTCGGGCAAATTATCCGTATCAACGACAATATCATAATCATCGTAACAACGGGCAACCGCGCAATCCTCTTTTCTTGCCGCTGTAACACGCTCAAAAAGTTTATGTGCCGGAGCATTCCCGAGCTCTGACTCATGTTTGAACACGACAAGCTCACGAACAGCCATCTTGCCGCGTGCAGCCGAGTGATCGTTTTCAAACATGTTTATTATCGCCTTCCAAAGCAGTTCAAGATCCGCCTCCGAAAAGCCCGTCGTTTTGCGCGCGAGGTTGGCCGAAACATAGCCTTCGCAGCGATAGAGACCGTAAGGAACAATATATTTGCGTCCCATTTCCGTACCTTTTTTCTCTGCGTCAGCCTCGGTCGTTATTGCAACACGGGTTATCGTAATCTCCTGAGAAATAATGGGATCAATGCTCCTTGAGAAACCGAGCTGTACCGGTCCTCTTACCTGGCCGCAGTTCAGAGCACCTTTGACGAATGTTGTCATAACGGCGCCGAAGGTGCGAATATCAAAGAAGTTTCCGCACATATAATCCCTGATTTTTGCATCAAGGTCCGGATCTGCTTTCTTTGCCTCCTTAATTGCCTCCTTAAGCTTCTTTTCGTCAGACTCAACGTTAACGTTGAACTTTTCACAGGCCTCCTTGTCGCTCTTGTTGAGCGGTACGCCTTCCTTGATGTAGATGCGATAGCCGGGTTCTCCCTCTTTGGCCGTTTCAACGTAGTTGCGGATTTTGCGTTTGAGGCAGACGTCCGTCACAATCCCGTAACCGGTTTCGGGATCAACCCTTGGCATATTGCCGGCGTCGGGGTCTCCGTTGGGGTTGCCGTTTTCAACGTCATAAAGAACGACGAAGTCATAGCGGTTTTTGATGGGTTCCATAGTTATTTATCCTCCTTTTTTGTATAACGGTCCTGTGTTTGGTGATAGTAGCCAAGGTCGAACGAGCCTTGCTCCGGCAGCGACATATGCGCCGGATACTGTTCTCCGAGAACGCTCTTCAGCGTCATAACCTTTTTGTCAAGATATATACGCTGTGCATCCGAAAGCTTGCGCAAATGCTTCTGCGCGAGGCTGCTGAGTATCGGGAACACCGTTGCGGGCATTGTCGCAGCGGAGCCGAAATACTTGTCCTTAATGGTCGTGTTTATACCCGGATTTGCAGCCTGCTGAATCTCTTCATACACGGAGAACAGCCTGCCGAGGGTATACGGGACGTTTTTACTGGTTTCGTTCAAACTCACTGTCAGTACCTCCTTGGGGCATTTTTCGTTTGGATTTCTTAAATAATAAGCTTTGATTATCGCTGCGCGCTCGCGCGTTATTTCGCGCTCCGCTCTGATCCGCAGGAAAGTGCATTCCAAAAGGGATGCAGGATATCTTCCACCGGAAAAAACCGCGCGCGCCACCGCACCCGCCATTGCCGGGTTTGGAGTTTTATCCTTTGCACTTGGATTGACAGTTGCACTTAGCAGTTTCCAAAGCGGAAGCATCGGGTACTTATCATATGACGGTCGAACGATTTCAAGGCGGTCATAATGCGCTTTGATGTTCTTGACAATATTTCCGAAGCTGTCGCAATAGAAGAACCTGACTGCAAGGCGCGCTGCGTTCGGCGATATGCCGAGGATATAGAACTTTCGTTCCGGATCCAAATCAAGCTCCCTGCACGGAAGTCCTTTTGCAAGCAGTTCCACGCTTGCCTGCAGTGCGGAAAGCCGCTGTTCATCCGACTGATCGCCGTCACCATCGCCAAAGAACAAGTCCGCCGCAAAATCCTCGTACTGTTTGTCGGCGTTCTCCGCCCAGCAGACAACGGCAGCATCGCCGATCCTGTGGACATTTTTCCTGTCCGCCAATAAATGATTCAACGCAGTCGTATATGCAAAGGCTGCATATTTTCCGACCGGCGCATTTTGGTTCTGTTCCTTGTTATAAGAACAGAATGCCGATGCATTGAATGACACGAGTGCCGCACCGCTTGACTGCGCGCCCTGCACACCCTTGATCGTAGGGTGTGTGTTTGGAATTGCATCAAGCTCTCCCGTTATCAGGCACTGCCCAATGTTATCTTTTTGCTTTGCATTCGCCTTCTGCCAGACAGATGCAAGCTGTGGATCATCGTGAACATAGCCTCCGTTAAAGCGAAAAACCATATTTGCACCCGAAAGAATTTCTTTCGCATATTGTGCAACAAGATTGTTTTCCTCCGCCTTTTGCGGTTCCCACTTGTCTAAGAAGTTCAGCACCGCCTTTGCAGCGGGATATTCCATGCCGTCCAGCATTGAATGATGCAATTCGCGGCAAGCCTCGAAACATTTAATGTCCTTATTTCTTCGCTTTTCTCTTTCTGCATCATTCTCCCCTTTCTTCAGGCTCACACCCAAAATATAGGAGGAGTTATCCCAAAGGAAATTCGCCGCCGCGCCTGACGTTCTTTTCACAGCCGCCGGAACGGTCATCTTCTGCGGAACTTCCCTCGTTTTGCCCTTTGGTCCATCGACCGTTTCGAAAAGAGGAGTGATTCGCAGCAAATCCCCGTTCTCATCTATTCCGAGTGCAAAGCTGATTTTTTCTCGGCTCCAGCCTTCTTTGGATATTTCGCCTTTTTGAGCCAACGCTTCGTAAAGGCTTGTCAATGCCTGCAATATCATCCTGTCACCTCCGCCGAATCCATTGCCGGCACGGTCAATACGCCGTCAATAAGCTTTGCGCGAAAGAACACGGGCTTGATGTTTTCCTTATCCGAATAATCCAAATCCAAAAGCATCCAGCCAAGATCCCGTTCTCCCGCAAGTTCCGGCGGACAGGGCGGCATCTCAACGCATTTTACTACCTTTGCAGGAAATTCACGTGTTCCGAGGTAGGGCTGATGGTAACACTTACCTTTTTCAACCCTTCTTCTCAGCATGTCGCAGAATTTTCCCGGGTTGTCGCTCGGCGCAGCTTTCTCCGTCATTTCAAAATGCGCCTCAATAACATAATGCACATTCCTCAACACCATCGCAGCGCGCTGTTGAATGGACTCCGATGCTGCAATATACAGATCGCCGCTTCGGCTATTCATCTCCGCTTTGACGTTTCGCGCGCTGATAACATCCTTCACTTCATTTCGTCGAATGTTTGTGAACCGGATCGGCGCACATACATGAATCTTATCGATTATGTAACGCATTCCGGGGTGCCACATAACGGCTTCAATTATGCCGCGTGCCGCAGACGGTGTTATTACATCGTAACTCACGCGTTCAACCTTCATCTCCGGTCTTGAAAAGCAGGCATAATCCCCGCTTACCTCAATACATATTGGCATATACTGTCTCTCCTTTCTTTTCTTTTTTGTTCTTTTTTGCAGTCAATTTTTCCTTATTCCTCCTATGCTGTATTATGTTTTTATCGTTTACGGTCAAGCCCCGTTTGGTCAAATTCGGTATTCATATAACCTGCAAAGCCTTTCCGTTCACTTACCGATTAATAAAGCATTCATTATCAGTTAAACAGCGCATTTCCGCCGTCCACATCCGTTGACAGACCTTTTTCATCCGAATAGAGACTGCAATCCGTAAGGAAAGCCGCATCCTCGCCGAACGGCTCCGCCGCACCTGCATTGATCAACGAATCAAACTGATTTTGATAAACCGATACCGAATACATTCCTGCCCTGCGATACAGTCCGCGCGAACGTTCCCCTTCCCGCAGTCTTGAAACAAGTTCTTTGCCCTCGCCTATCGGAATATAAACCGCGAAAGTGTTTTGGTCTATCAGCTTGAATTCTTTTGCAATCCATTCAAAAGGCAATCCACAGCCCGATATTCCTTTTTCGCTCGCTGTTATGACGCCCGACTTGTCATCATTCCGCAAAAAATCCCTGTACGCCTTAAAATAACGCTCTATAGTTGACGTTGTGTTCGGCTGCGTCCAGTCCCGCACCGTCTCCTCCGCAGCATCACGGTTAACCGCAATCAGCTTGTTCACCTTGTTTTCGGATTCAAAAACGGTAACAATGCTGCTTTCCGCACTCCGTTTACCCTCGCGGTTGCAGCGCCCTGCCGCCTGCAGTATTGAATCCAGCCCGGCCATCTCTCTGAACACACGAGGAAAATCAACATCAACACCGGCCTCTATAAGCGAGGTTGAAACGACTCTGCATGTTTTGCCGGATTTTAGTCTTTCGCGAATTTCGTCGAGCTTCTGTTTACGGTGAACCGGACACATAAGCGTGGACAGATGAAAACGCCCCTCCGACGGCAATGCCTCATAAACCTCTTGAGCAAATTTTCGCGTGTTGACGATGCAAAGCACCTGCTGCTGACTTTCAAGCCTTGAAACCAGTTCATCCGTTGTCAGCCTTCCTTCCTTTTCAAAGCTTGTCCTGCGAAACTTTTCGAACATGCCGTCAACATCGGGACATAATTCAACAACGCTTTCTTTTTTACTGTATTCAAGCAGCATTTCGTCAATAGCCGGCTGAGTTGCGGTACACAGAACGGCGGTTGCGTTGTATGCGCGCACAAGCTCCGCAATCGCCGCAACGCAGGGACGCAGATTGTTTGACGGTATCATTTGCGCTTCGTCGAATATAATGACACTGTTTGCAATATTGTGAAGCTTTCTGCATTTTGACGAACGGTTCGCGTAAAGTGATTCAAAGAACTGCACGGCAGTTGTCACGATCACCGGAGCATCCCAGTTTTCCGTTGCAAGCGCACTTCGATATTCCAGCTCGTCAGCATTTTCCGATAATTCGTACGAAACCTGCGAATGATGCTCCACAACGTTCTCTTGACCCAGAATATCTCGGAAAACTTTTGCATTCTGTTCAATAATCGATGTGTACGGTATTGCATATATAATGCGCTTCATTGAATTTGCAGCAGCATGGTTGAGCGCAAATGCCATGGACGCAACGGTTTTGCCGCCGCCCGTCGGCACCGTCAATGAGAAAATTCCGCGCGGCGCAGACGCCTTTTCAATGCATGAATTGAGAATTTTTTGCCGCAGTATGTCGATTTCTCTTGTTGGATTGTTCCATTTTGAGATGTATGCTGTGAGCTTGTCACAAAGCGCAGAAAGCGGTTCGTAGTTTCCTCTGCCTGCGTCACCGTTCATAAAGGTTTCCGTGTCGATATAGTCCGCATCAACAAGGCAGGAATACAGCATTCTTATATAGAATGCTGTTGCGAACCCACGGCCCGAGGGTCTAAAATAATCCTGCGGTAATGCTATGTGTCCGTTCCAATTTTTCCGATAATCCGGAATTCCTCCCTGTTCGGCGCGCAGCTTCCTGCCAAAAAATGTTTGGCTTTCGGTTGTGTCAGCGTCTTTATGTCCGACATTGGGCAATCCGCTGTGGTGGCCGATAACGCATACAGCCTCAAACGCTGCTTTGATTTTGAAGCATTCGATTGCTCCCGCCGTCGCATGATCGACCTTCTTTCCGCCGCGCAGTCTCAGCTGAAATTCATCCGAATACTTTCCTATGTCGTGAGCAAGCCCGCACAACTTTCCGTTTGCTGCGGCTCCAAACTCCGCTGCAAATGTTTCCGCAAGTTCTCCCGTACCTTTCAGGTGGGCTTCAATCGACTGTCCTTCCGGGTGCTCATCCGTTGCACCGTGAGCCAAAAGCATATTCAAATTCATTCCTCCGTTAAAAGAAAAACCTTATGCGAAACTATTCAGCGTATTTATTGCTGTATGTATCGACAAGATAAGTATATACTGCATTTTTTGTCTTGTCAATTGTTTTTTGCTTTTTTGCTGTGCTGATTTATGTACATGTTCTCTGTTTTTCAAAAGATGAACGTTTTTTAATTTGCTGCATAGGTGTATTTTTGTTTATTATAGTCGTAGATTTGTCAGCCGTTATGAATTATTTCGCCGTATTCTGCTCCGCTCCGACATTCGCTCTGCCTTTTTCTTTTGGTCTTTACAATACGGCATTAATGCTTTATAATGGTTACATCGGCAGGATATGACGATTGATTAAGCGGTATTTGCGGGCGGCGGTTCAAAGAGACGCTGCGCTGCATTTGATGCTGATTAATCAGCGTTTACCTAAGGATTTTATGCAAAGCCGCGCATGTATCGACGCGAGAGGTGCGTATTTTGCGTATCGGGCAGACCAAGGAGGAACACAAATGGGCATAATTCTCGGAATAGACGTTGGAGGTTCAACGACAAAAATTGTCGGACTGACTCCGGGCGGCGAACTGATTTCAACAATGACGGTTCGCGCTTACGATCAAATAACCTCACTTTACGGCGCATTGGGACATTATATCAACGCCAACAAGTTCTCGCTCAGCGATGTTGAACGCATACTTGTGACAGGCGTCGGCTCATCCTATCTTTCGGGCGACATTTACGGCATTCCGACTCAGCGCATTGAGGAATTTTCCGCGATCGCGCGGGGTGGGCTTGCTCTTGCCGGGTTGGATGAAGCGGTTGTTGTGAGCATGGGCACCGGCACAGCGTTTATTCATGCCCACGGCAAGGATTATTCCCACATCGGCGGCAGCGGCGTCGGCGGCGGCACCATCGTCGGCCTCGGCAAAAAGCTTACCGGTGCATCGGATCACGAGAGTCTTTGCGCGCTTGCGGAGCGCGGCAGCCTTTCACACGTTGATCTTACAATCGGCGATATTTCCAAAAATGACATTGAAAAGCTCGGTTCGGAAATCACCGCCGCAAACTTTGCAAACGTAAAGGACAACGCAACCGATTGTGATCTTGCTCTCGGCGTTGTCAATATGGTGCTGCAAACCATTTTGACCCTTGCGGTTTTTGCCTGCAAAAACTCCTCTGTCAAAAAAGTCATTTTGACAGGTGCGCTTACCGGACTGCGGGAGCTTTTGCCAATGATCGAGCTTTTTAAAACACTTTATCCCGTTGAGTTTATCGTTCCGGAAAATGCAGCATTTGCCACCGCTGTCGGCGCCGCTCTTCACTCCATTGACTGATTGGGCAGTTGTTTCGTATTTTAAACAATCCATCAAACATTGACAATACACAACCGACTTCCGTCATCTGTCGGAAGCCGGTTGCGCTTAATTTTGATATGTTTACTTTTTTGTTTTCGGCGTAAAAATCAGTGCAAAAGCGTACCCGAAAAGCACTGCGGCGGCGATACCGCCCGCAGTTGCCTTCACCCCGCCGGTTATTGCACCGAGCAAACCCTCGTTCATTGCGCCGTCAATTGCGCCGTTTGCAAGCGAATACCCAAACCCCGTCAGCGGCACTGTTGCGCCCGCTCCGCCGAGTTCGACAATGGGTTTATACAGTCCGACAGCCGTGAGCACAACCCCCGCCGTAACAAAAATCACAAGGATTCTTGCAGGCGTCAGCCGTGTCAGGCTCATAAGAAGCTGTCCGATGACGCAAATCGCACCTCCGATTGCAAAAACAAGTAAATAATCCGTTATACTGCTCATTTAATTCAACCGTCCAAATTCTTTATGTTTTCAAATTACAGTTAATTCTGCTGCCGTTTTTCACTTGACCGCCGTTTGGGTCAATCAATATGCTCAATCACAACCGCATGTGCAATTGAAGGAATGCTTTCACCCTGAAGGCTGCTGACAGGACTCATGAGCGCACCCGTTGCAAGGAAAAGAACGCGGCGGATTTCGCCGGATTCAATTTTCGGCAGGAACCAACTGCTCATTACGGTCGCCGCACAGCCGCAGCCGCTCGCACCGCAATTGACATTTTGCTCCGGACTGAACATCAGCTTGCCGCAATCCTCATGCCTGTCGGCAATTTCAATCCCCTCACCGCGCAGCAGTTCATACAGCATATCGCTGCCGAAAATGCCGAGATCTCCTGTTATTATCCTGTCGTAATCCTCCGCCCTGCGCGAGTAATCCGAAAGATGAGTCTTAATCGTTTTAAACGCGGCAGGAGCCATCGCCGCCCCCATATTATTTGCATCCGTAATGCCGAAATCCTCCACGCTGCCGATGGTGCCGCCCGTAAGTGCAACATGTTCAAACACATTGCCCGCACCCGGACGGAATTCACCCGCCGCCTGAATGATTATGCTTCCCGCACCCGTGACCGTACGCTGACTGCTCGGAACGGCCTGAACGCCCATTTCCAGCGGATAGCGGAACTGCCTTTCGGCTGCCGAAAAGTGACTGCTTGCGGCACACGCGGCAAGCTCTGCAAAGCCTCCGTCAACAAGCATTCCGCCGAGCATCAGTCCCTCGCTGATGGTTGAACACGCACCGTACAGGCCGATGAACGGCGCACGGATCTCCCGCGCCGCAAAGCCGGAGGAGATTATCTGATTCAGCAAATCCCCGCCCAAAAGGCAGCTCAAATCATCGCTTTGCCTTTTTATTTTTGCAAGAGCCACGCGAACCGCGCTTTCGAACATTCTGCTTTCCGCCTGCTCCCAAGAGTCAAGCCCAAGGGTATCGTCGCGGCAAATTTTATCAAAGCATTCTCTCAGGGGGCCTTTCCCTTCTTTGTCGCCGACATAGCTTGCGGATGAAATTATTCGCGGCCTGCTGCATAGCTCAAACGAATGCCTTCCGATTATTCCCATATTGCCTCCGATTTTTCTTTTTTCTTCTGCTATTTTGAGCAATTCGGAGGAAAATATGCACAAAATAATGTTGCGCTTTTAATAACGCCGCGGCTGCAGCTTATTTCATGAAAAAACGGAGCTTCGGCGTAACTTGGACTTGAGAAAATTCAATAAAGAAAGACCGCCGCATTCAACTCGCAGCGATCCTTAACAAACAAATTTCGGCGGCCGACAGCAATTATACGGGGGCATATCGTTCTTGCAAAATAAAGCCGCGCTTCCTTATGTATCTCTTAAAAATCCGTTTTCAGAGGTTCTTCAAGCCCTCGTACAGGTCGTTGAATGATTTCTCCCGTTCGCACCTGCCGTAAGAGAATTCCCTATTCTCTCCAAATTCCAGCAAAAAGCATTTCGTCAATTCCTCAACCGTCTGCTCAAGGGTGCAGAAAAACTGTTGATAGGCAAATTTGCTCGCTGCCGATCCGTCCTCGAAGCAGCTCGTTATCAATGATTCCGTCACCTGATCCAGCGGATACATCTTTATATGCATCAGCTCGTGTACAATGACCTCTTCAAGATTCTCCTGCTTTGGATTTGCTGCATTCAAAAGCAAAATGGCTTTTCTGTCATCGCAGTCAATTTTAAAATCACCGGTTTTTCGCCATGTTGGGTCTTCAACAAATTCAAGCTTTATGTCCCACGCGGGTGTGATTCTCAGCTTTTTTATATACTTTTCGAAAAGAGCCGTCAACGCCTGTTTATCCATTGTATTCCTCCGAAACTTTCTCTAATCAATAGGCTCCTATCGCGGCATTCCCGCAAATCAGTTTTTCTTGTTTTGAGATTCGTCAACATGGTTGAATCCGAGCTTTTCGTCAAACATTTTTCCGGCAGCACGCAGTCCGCCTTGGCCGCAAAATGCGTCCATCATTTCGTTGAAGTCTGGGTTCTCGCTTTGCCCCACGGCCGCGTTTCGAATCCGCACCTGTTCAACAATTGAAAGAATCAAATCAAGTCCCAGAACCGCAAGCCCGACATAAAGGTAGGTCTGCGACCAAATTCCGACAACACAGAGTACGGTTCCCGGAATAAATAAATAGAAAAACCGAAACAGGAAATTCGTCAAAACAAATAACAAAAACATTTTCGCCGGATACTTTCTTTTCATGCCGCGCCTCTCTTTTTACTCTTTCCAAAGAATATTTTCGATGACTTCGCCGTTTTCCTTATGCACGATTGCATAAACCCTTTCTCCGTTGTGCGGAAACCATTCAAAACCAAGGCTGATATCCGCTTCCGTTTTGCAAAAAAGCCCGTTGATTTCAACTCAAAACCAACGGGCTTTCTGGTCGGGGCGAGGTGATTTGAACACCCGACCTTTTGGTCCCGAACCAAACGCGCTACCAAGCTGCGCTACGCCCCGATTAATGGAGCCAATGAAGGGGCTCGAACCCTTGACCTGCGCATTACGAATGCGCTGCTCTGCCAGCTGAGCTACATTGGCTTACACAAGTAAGGATTATAGCATAGTTTTTTGAGTTTGTCACCATTGCCGGGTAAATATATTTTGAGGCCGCGACTTGAAAACGACGCCGCAGCCTCTTTAAATTATTTCTTTACTTATCCTATCGGCTAAATTTCAAAAATTCCCGAGGGTTAACTCCCGCATTATTATTTGCTCTTGCAAAACCCGCGCGGCAGGCATTATAATGTAAGCGGGTGAAAAAGGAGGATGGGCTATGAGCGAATCCGAACGGCTATGCAGCAAACTTTTGAACAGGCTCAAGGACATCGGCAGCGCAGCGATTGCGCTTTCGGGCGGCGTGGACTCATGTTTTCTTGCTTATGCGGCTTCCCGCGTTGAGGGCGGAAATTTTGCCGCATACTATGTTCAATCGGCATTCCAGCCGGAATTTGAGCTGACGGACGCACTGCGGGCCGCAAAGGAAGCCGAACTGCCGTTTAAAATTATTTCTGTTGATATCCTTGCCTGCGAAGATGTTGTCCGCAATCCGACCGACCGCTGCTACCATTGCAAAAAACACATTTTTTCCGCGATATGCAAAGCGGCGGCGGCGGACGGGTACAAAACGATTCTGGACGGGACGAATGCTTCCGATGCAGAGGATGACCGTCCGGGAATGCGTGCCCTGCGGGAAGCGGGCGTGCTTTCCCCGCTGCGCGAATGCGGACTGACAAAAGCTGACATTCGCCGTTTTGCACGCGAAGCCGGGCTTTTCACTTGGAACAAACCTGCCTATGCCTGCCTTGCAACGCGGATTCCGACGGGCGAATTGATCACAAAAAACAAACTGCATTCCGTTGAAGCAGCGGAAAACTTCCTTTTTTCGCTCGGCTTCTCCGACTTTCGCGTGCGGAGCGTTAACGGAACCGCAAAGCTGCAATTGAAGGCCGGGCAATTCGATGAATTATTTAAACAGCGTGAGCATGTTTTAAACGAGCTGCGGCAATATTTCGATGCAGTGACGCTTGACCTTGAGCCGAGATGAGGCTCCGCTGTTCTGACAGCACAACACAAAGACTATGAATGACGAAACAAAAAACCTTCTTGAATCCGTGCGCCGCGGGGAAGTGTCGGTTGACGAAGCATATTTGAAACTGCGCACCGCTCCGTTCCGCGACCTTGGATTCGCAAAGATAGACACCCATCGCCGCCTTCGGACCGGTGCGGCGGAAGTGATTTACGGTGCGGGCAAAACACCCGAACAGATGCTTGAAATCATTAAAGCCATGCTTGAGAGCGGACAGGAAACGATACTTATTACACGCCTTGAAAAACATGCCGCAGAGATACTGAGTCGTGAATTTGCCCTGAACTACTGTGAAATTGCAAAAATCGGCAGTATCGGCAGCATTCCCGCACCGAGCGGAAACGGCTGCGTTGTTGTTGCGGCAGGCGGCACAAGCGATATTCCCGTTGCGGAAGAAGCGGCACTGACGGCGGAATTTCACGGCAGCCGTGTGCTTAGGCTTTATGATGTCGGCGTTGCAGGGCTGCACCGTCTCCTTTCGCATATTGACGAAATCATGGGCGCAAGCGTCATTATCGCCGTTGCAGGCATGGAAGGTGCGCTTGCAAGTGTAATCGGCGGGCTTGCCGACTGCCCCGTTATTGCCGTGCCGACAAGTGTCGGTTACGGTGCGGCATTCGGCGGAGTTGCAGCGCTGCTTTCAATGCTCAACTCCTGCTCAAGCGGAGTATCCGTTGTGAATATCGACAACGGCTTCGGCGCAGGTTACCTTGCAAACATGATAAACCATATCGGCACCGGCAGCAATGCGCGGTGACGATTCTTTCCTTAATTATAATATGCAACCCTGAATAAAACTGTTGAAAGGTCTTTTTACTATGAAAACACTTTACCTTGACTGCGGAATGGGTGCGGCGGGCGATATGCTTGCGGGCGCACTTTATGATCTGCTTTCCGAAGAACAACGTGCCGAGTTTAAGAATATTGCAGCTGCCTTCTCGGCCGTCGGACTGAATGTTCGCTGCGCTGCCGCCGAAAAATGCGGCATTCGCGGAATTCATTTTGCCGTTGAATACATGAACACCGATGCGGACGAATATGCCGCCTGCATACACGAACACGAACACCTTCACGAACATGAGCATTGCCATGAGCATGAACACGAGCATTGTCATGAGCACGAACATAATCATGAACATGAGCATGAACACGCGCATGAGCATTGCCATGAGCACGAGCACAGTCATGAACACGAGCATCACCATTCTCACAGCGGGCTGCACGAAATTGAACACATTATCCGTGCGCTGCCCGTGTCCGATGCAGTGAAGGAGCATTCCCTTGCTGTTTACAAACTGATTGCAGAAGCGGAGAGTCATGCCCACGGCGTTCCCGTTGAGCTTGTGCATTTTCACGAGGTCGGTGCGCTTGATGCCGTTGCAGATATTGTTTCCTGCTGCGCGCTGATCGAAATGCTCGCACCGGAACGCATTGCCGCCTCCCCCGTTCGCACGGGCAGCGGGCATGTGCATTGTGCGCATGGGATCCTTCCCGTTCCCGCACCGGCAACAGCCTTCATTCTTCACGGCGTTCCTGTTTATGCGGGCGATATAAAAGGCGAACTCTGCACTCCGACCGGAGCGGCTCTGTTAAAACATTTTGTTCATGAATTCACCGCAATGCCGTTAATGACAATACTTTCCCAAGGGTACGGCATGGGCAAACGCGACTATCCCGCCGCAAACTGCGTGCGTGCGCTTTTCGGCGAAAGTCCGAGTGAAGAATCGGCGGATGAGATCATCGAGCTTCGCTGCAACATTGACGATATGACAGGCGAAGAGATCGGGTTTGCATTTGATAAACTGCTTAACGCGGGTGCGGCGGATGTTTACACCGTTCCGACAGGAATGAAGAAGAACCGCCCCGGAATTATGCTCTGCGTGCTTTGCAATGCCGAAAAACGCAGCGAAATTATCCGCATATTGTTCAAACACACAAGCACTCTCGGCGTCCGCGAGTGCAGAATGCCGCGATACATTTTGCAGCGTGAAACGCAAACCGCCAAATTTGAGGACGGTACGATTCGCCTGAAGACCGCTCAGGGGTTCGGCGTTAAAAGGGCAAAGTTCGAATATGCCGATATTGCCGCGCTTGCCGAACGCCGCGCAATCACGCTTGCCGAGGCGGAAAGGATCGCGGAAACTGCCTTTAAGGAGTTTTCCGAATAACGAACCTTAAAATTAAAATTTGTTTCAACATCGGAGCCCGATCGGTTCGGGCTCTTTTTTGTATTACTTTGCATTCATCTTAAACATATTGTGCGTTCATCCTATCGGCTCCGTTTGACTGTTTTTTCCTGTTGAAAAAGAATTGTTAACAAATTGTTCACAATTGAGGGTTGAAATGATCTTAATTCGCTGATATAATAGTATTGCGATGAAAGCCGCACCATTGAAACGAATCCGATTCAACACATGTCCCGCATTTGCATATCGCAAATTGCGTATCATAGACTGCGTATCGCAAGCTGCGTATCGCACCCAAAGTTGGCACAGCATTCAACAAGTGCAGACTTTGGGGAAGAGAAACCCAACCGCCAACGGCACAAAACCATGACACCGCGAAAGGAGAAATAATTATGGCAAAAAGAATTGTCACAACCTTGATCGCTTTGGCGCTCGTTTTTACCGCACTGTTGCCTGTCGGTGCATTAAGTGTTGTTCCGATGAATGACACTCCGCACGAATACAGTGTTCTGCCCGGCACAGATGCTTGGATAGAAATGAGTCCCGAAGAACGCCGCACTGCAACCTATGTGGATCAAGCAGAGGCGGAAAACATGACGACACGAGCATTGCTTATAACAACGCTCGGCTATCCGTTTTTAATCGATATGTATTGTATCGGGTATTCATCGGATTGCTTTCTTCCGGGAAACACAGCCTCGGCAGCTTCAAACGGAATTAAAATCGTTGCCGAAACCTTCCCCCCGTTAAAGGAATTGCTCCAAAGAACCGATGCAGTTGCAGAAATTGACAGTCTGCTTGAAGTAATTGATGAGGACACCTTTCGAAACGGAAGGATGAAAGCTCTCGATTTCAGGCAATATATCACGTCAGCCTCAGCAGCATCACCGAACTAACTCGTTGACCCGAGTGGAAAGCCGGTAAAACAGCTTCCGCAGGATGATATCAATATGCGGAAAAACCCGTCCGAAGAGTCTTCCGCCGAAGAGCCTTATATCGTTAAGGTTTATGATGCAAACGACTGTGTTGACATTCACACGGCGGTAAACTACAAGGGCGGCCTGTATGAATCGCATGCATTCCTGAAGACACACTATCTGATGAGCGACGGCACATGGCGCATCGGCGAAAGCTACGCAAAAGGCCAATGGTACGATAAACCGTATAAGTACAGGTATATCCTGTCAAGCGGCGAAGCGTCTGACGAAACTGCTATTGTGCTTTCGAACAGACCCGATCTTACGTACGTTGACGGACTTAGGTTGATTTACGGCAGCGACCTGAACTACAAGTACAGCCTCGAAGCAATCGTTGTTGCTTGGCATTTCGGCGACAAGACCGTTGCATGGGCCGAAATGCAGGATCAGGTTCCGGCACACTGCGTGTCACTGAGCCACGGGGAACAGCAATAGACGGCTGCTCTGCCTCCGTTGCAGGTTAATGCAGCTTGATTCTGCTGCCGATGTTATGATTGATGATCCGTAGCGCTTCCGTCACGGTTGGGAACTCTGTACGCAGTTCATACAAGCGGGAAATAAACAACCCCGCCGCAGGGCTTAACGGCTTTGCGGCGGGGCTGTATTATTTATGCAGGCTTGTTGTTCTTGACCGTGAATAAAATCAAAGTTCAACGCTGTTGCGGACAAGCAGCTCCCGCGCCGTGTCAACAGAATCAACCCCTGTGCGGTTCTTGACAGGTGCAAACTCCCTTGCCCTTTCAACCTCAAACACCATGCAGCCGTTAAGCAGCCGTATCATATCCAAAATCAGGGTTTCATACTTGAAGCCGTTCGGTTTTTCGGGCGTGACATGCTGCCCGTTTTCATCAAGGCATGGAATCTTTTTTTCAACAACATGCAGCGGAAGGGATTTTTCCATTATGCCGTCCAGCGCATCCACGCGGAACAGGTAGTTCAAAATAACGCCGAAATTGTAGGCGGGTTCGCCTTTTTCGTTTTTCGCATTGCGCATTTCATCCGTAAGCTCATAGTATTCAACGATTGAAGGATGTCCGTCTTCAAGGCACATAACGCCCACGCGCTCATCGGGCGCGGCTTTTTTAATGACCTTTGACCCGACTTCGCAATGCGCAAGCTTTGTTGCGCCGATGAAGAGCGGATCGGCAATGCGCTGAAGCACATTGTCAACCGCAAACACGTTCAGCCATTCTATGCCGTTTCTGCGGACAATATCAAGCATTCCGTGCTTTGCCATTGAGGAATACCAACCGCCGTTGCCGTTCGGTGAAGTTGCAAGACGGTATTTTTCTTCGAGATAAACCTTGCCGTTGTAATCCGCCGCGGGTGCCGTCTCCTGAGTGAAAAAATGCACGAATTCCGCCGCATAGCCGAAATAATTATGTTCTGCAAAGAACGCACGCGTTGCTGCGTCGTTTTTGTCGCTGGTCATGATGAAAAGGTGAACAAAACTGCCGACTCTTTCCGTAACATTCAGAAGATTGTTTATAAGGCACTCAAAAATATAAAGTTCACGCTTGATTCCGATATTGAACGCACCCTTCGGAGCATCCGAACCGAGCCGTGTGCCCATGCCGCCCGCAAGCAGCACCGCGCCGACATGCCCCGCACGCAGCTCCGCCATGCCCGCATCAAAGAATTCATCTCCGCGAGTGCGTATTTCCGCAAGCTCCGTAACACCAATCGGAGTGATTCTGCCGCGTTTTTCAGGCTGTTTATTCGTGCTGACAACGGAAAAATCGATCTGCTCGATTTGATTGAGCAATGCGGCGCGCTGCGCTTCATCAAGCTCATCATAATATTTAAGCAGGTGCTGCTGCCCGAAATTTGCAAGTTTTGCATATGCATCCGCATATCCGTATACATTTTTGCCGTTTGGAATGCTCATGTTTTTCTTCCTCCCTTTTGTAATTGATTTGCGATTGATTCAATAACCGGCGGAAAAAGCCGCATAATGCCCGCCGCCGCACATCTTATTCGACGGGCGACGGCGGTTTGTTCGTTTGTTGATTTAATTATTTCTTTTTGGGCAGACTGTGACAGCAAAGACCTTCCCGATCATGCGCCGCTTCCGCAATAACCTCGCTGACGGTGGGATGCGGATGAATGGTTTCGGCAATTGTTTCAACCGAGGCACCGACTTTAAGCGCAAGAGCAAGCTCCGCTATCATATCCGTTGCGCGGGGACCCATGAGCTGTGCGCCGATGAGATTTCCGTCCGCATCGGAAATCAGCTTTGCAATGCCGAGAGCTTCGCCCATTATCATTGCTCTGCCGTTGCCTGCAACATTGAAGCTGCCGATTTTGTATTCAATGCCCTGCTGCTTTGCTTTTTCTTCGCCGATGCCGACAAATGCAATTTCGGGAGCGGTATAAATGCAGGAAGGAACAACCGAATAATCCATCTTTACACTCTTCTGCCCGCATGCATTCGCCGCAGCTGCAAGGCCCTGTGCGCTTGCAACATGCGCAAGCTGAATCTTGCCGGTTATATCGCCGATCGCATAGATGTTTTCGATATTTGTGCGGCAATAATCGTCGATGTTCACAAACGCGCGGTTCATTTCGATTCCGACATTTTCAAGCCCGATGTTTGCCGTCATTGCGCGGCGGCCGACGGCAACAACGCAGCAGCCTCCCTCGGCTGTTTTTTCGGCTCCGTTGAGTTCGTACGTTACGGTGACTTTTTCGCCGCCGTTGATGCCTGTTACCTTGGCATTGTTGATAACAGTAACTTTTTTGCGTTTGAGTACCCTTGTTGAAAGCATTTTAACGATGTCGGCATCCACGCCCGGAAGTATGCTCGGCATCATTTCAATAACGGTTACGGGCTTTCCGAGAGAGGCAAACAACGTTGCAAACTCAATGCCGATAACACCGCCGCCGATAATAACAAAGCTGTCCGGAAGCTCTGTCATTGAAAGCACTTCGTCGGAAGTTACAACATTTTCGCCGTCAATGCCGGGAATCGGGGGATGCGCAGGCGCACTTCCCGTTGCAAGAATCAGCTTGTCGAACGTGACTTTTTCGCCGTCAACATCGAGAGTGTGCTCGTCAACAAGCTTTCCGAAGCCGTTTATGACCTTCACTCCGTGCGCTTTTTCAAGCCCCGCAATGCCCTTGCGCAGGCCTGCAACAACAGAATCCTTGTATTCGGCAAGCTTTGCAAAATCAAACCCGACCTCACCGGTTGTTACACCGCAGGACGCAGCATTCAGCGCCGACTGATAAACTTCCGCACCGTGCAGCAGTGCTTTTGTGGGAATGCAGCCGCGGTTCAAACATGTTCCGCCCAGATCGCGCGCCTCAACAAGCGCCGTGTTTTTGCCGTATTGTGCGCAGCGTATAGCCGCTTCATAACCGCCCGGGCCCGCGCCCAGAACAACGATATCATAATTGTATTCGCTCATTATTTAAATTCCTTATCCTTTTTGGCAGCGTACCGCCGTGTTTATCCAAAGTATACCACAAACGGAAAGTTTTTTCAATCCTGCCGTGACTTTTGACGCATTCTGTTTTTTTTAAACAGTATCACTTTTCACTTGCCGAAAGCCGCGATTTGTGCTATATTATAGTGGGTTGATACGGCATTATGCGCCGGTTTGCGGCCGATGCGGTGACCCGGGAACGGAGTTTGGCAGCATGAACACGGAATTTTTCAATGCAGCAACACAAAAAGAGAACGGAACAAACGTGTGCGGGCGAATCATTCGCGCGGGCGGGCTTGTTGCGTTTCCGACCGAAACCGTATACGGACTCGGTGCAAACGGGCTTGACGGCTGTGCTGTGGAAAAGATTTTTGCTGCAAAGGGGCGCCCCGGAGACAACCCGCTCATTCTTCATATTGCAAAAAAAAGCGACCTCAAACAGCTTTGGAAACATGTTCCGGACAAGGCGCGGCAGCTTGCGGATGCATTCTGGCCGGGTCCGCTCACCATGGTCTATCTCAAAAGCGACATTGTCCCTCCGCAAGTCACGGCGGGGCTTTCCACCGTTGCGGTGCGTATGCCGGAGCATAAAACCGCACTTGCGCTGATTCGTGCGGCCGGCGTTCCGATTGCGGCACCGAGCGCGAACCTTTCCGGAAAACCGAGCCCGACCTGCGCTCAGCATGTTCTGGATGACCTTGACGGATGCATTGATGCAATTATTGACGGCGGGGATTGCAGAGTCGGCGTTGAATCCACGGTGCTTTCCCTTGTCGGCACACCGACGGTGCTTCGCCCCGGCGGAGTCACAAGAGAGATGCTTGAAAGCGTCATCGGGCATGTTGATATTGCTCATGCGGTGCTCAACCCGTTAAAAAACGGAGAAACCGCCGCTTCACCCGGCATGAAATACAAGCATTATGCGCCCGAATGTGATGTTGTCATCGCTGACGGCGGCAATGACTGCAAAAAAACCGCCTCCATCGCCTGCCGTGAATACACCCGCGCAGAGCTTTCGGGCAAAAAATGCATCATACTCGCAACGGAACAAACCAAATCCCGCTATTCGGGAAAGCGGCATGTCGTTATCGGCGACAGGACTCAACCGCAGACGCTGTGCGCCGCCCTTTTTCGCGAACTTCGAAACGAATCGCGCGGCATGGATTTGATAATTGCGGAAAGTGTCCCCGCCGAGGCTCAGGGGCTTGCATACATGAATCGTCTGCTCCGCGCCGCCGGGTTTACGGTTATTTCCGAATGACCGCTGCGATATGCCGACGACTTTTCGGATGCGTTCGAAGCCGTTCGGATGCCGTCGGTGTTTACGGAATTTATTCTTGCTCAATCACAAAAATTTTTAATATTTTTTTAAAGACTTTACGGAAAGGATTTCCCGCGCACCGCACGGGACAATAAAAAAATGAAAATTGCAATTGCATCCGACCACGGCGGATACGCACTCAAGAACGAGCTTTTGCCCTATATTACCGAACTTGGTCACGAATTCAGGGATTTCGGCTGTTATTCAACCGACAGTATGGATTATCCCGACATCGCATTTCCCGCCGCAGAAGCTGTTGCCTCCGGCGAGTTTGACCGCGGAATCCTCATCTGCGGCACCGGCATCGGTGTTTCTATCTGCGCAAACAAGGTTCGCGGCATTCGCTGCGCACTCTGCGGAGATGTTCTTTCCGCGGAACTGACCCGTCAGCATAATGATTCCAACATGCTTGCAATGGGCGGAAGGATCATCGGCATTGAAACCGCAAAGGCGATCGTCAAAACATGGCTCTGCACCGAATTTGCCGGCGGCAGGCACGAACGCCGCATCGGCAAAATTTCCGATTACGAATGCAGATAAAAGCTTCCTGCTTGATTTCAACTTATTTAATAAATAATTTTACAAAGGGGTATTAACAATGAAAAACTACATGGAAAACGTTGTCGTTATCGACCATCCTCTCGTTCAGCACAAGCTCACCCTCATGAGGGACAAAAACACCGGCACAAAGGATTTCCGTATGCTGCTCAACGAGCTGTCCACGCTCATGGCATATGAAGTCACCCGTGACCTTCCCATGGAGGAAGTCGACATTGAAACTCCCGTTGCATCAATGCGCGCAAGAGTGCTTGCAGGACGCAAACTCGGCATCGTTCCCATTCTCCGCGCCGGTCTCGGCATGGCAGAGGGCGTCATGGAGCTGATTCCCGCCGCAAAAGTCGGACATATCGGGCTTTATCGCGACCCCGAGACGCTCAAGCCTGTCAGCTATTACTGCAAGCTGCCCGGCGATACCTCCGAGCGCGATATGATCGTTGTTGACCCCATGCTTGCAACCGGCGGCTCCGCTGCCGAGGGTATTCGCATCGTCAAGGAAGCAGGCTGCAAAACCGTTCGCCTGATGTGCCTTGTTGCCGCTCCCGAGGGCATTGAAATGCTGCATAAGCTGCACCCCGATGTTGTCATCTACACCGCTGCGGTTGACAGCCACCTCAACGATCACGGCTATATCGTTCCCGGTCTCGGCGATGCCGGCGACAGGATTTTCGGAACGAAATAAACTGCTTCAAGCGCATTAAAAACTTTGCATCGGCTTAAACAAACCAAACGGGACTGCTGCATTCACCGCAGCGGCCCCGTTGCTTTTTTAATCAAAACAGCTTAATCCGTTCTGTTCGATTATCGGTTGATTTATCGGTTGATTCCGACCGATATGCGGACAGTGTTCACTCTTCGTCAGGCTCTTCGATGCGCTTAATATCGGCACCGAGGGCGCGGAGCTTATGTTCGAGTTTTTCGTATCCCCTGTCGATATAATAGATATTTCGCACACGGGCAGTTCCTTCCGCCATCAGAGCCGCAACTATCATTGCCGCGCCCGCACGCAGGTCGGAAGCATAGATATCGGTGCCGTAGAGCTTATCAACGCCGATCACGGTTGCGGTTCTGCCGTTCACGATTATGTTCGCGCCCATGCGGTTGAGCTCACGAACATGGTTAAACCTGTCCTCAAACAGATTCTCCGTGATGAAGCTGTTGCCCTGTGCAACCGCCAGCAATGCGGTCATCGGCTGCTGCAAATCCGTCGGAAAACCGGGATACGGCAGAGTTTTGATATTCACCGCACGCGGGCGGGAGTTTGAAATAATCTGCATGTAAAAATCATTGCCGTTATCCCCTTCAATGACCTCCACTCCGCATTCCATAAGCTTTGCGGAAATTGCCTCAAGGTGCGCAGGTATGACATTGTTTATTACAACATTTCCCTGTGTTGCGGCAGCGGCAATCATGAAAGTCCCCGCTTCGATTTGGTCGGGTATTATCGCATAGGTGCAGCCGTGCAGCGCATCGCAGCCCGTTATGCGGATAACATTCGTTCCCGCACCGCGAATGTTTGCTCCCATGGTATTGAGAAAATTTGCCACGTCAACAACATGGGGTTCGCGTGCAGCGTTGTTTATCACGGTTTTGCCCTCTGCACGACATGCGGCGAGCATAATGTTTATCGTTGCACCGACGCTTGCCATATCAAGATAAATCTCCGCACCGCGAAGCTTGTCGGCCGAGGCGGTAACTATGCCGAAGCGATCCTGCACATTTGCTCCGAGAGCGCGCATTCCGTTGATATGATAATCCATGGGACGCTGCCCTATCGCACACCCGCCCGGCTGAGCAATTTCGGCACGGCGGAATTTTCCGAGCAGCGCACCGAGCATGTAATACGACGCACGCAGCTTGGCCGCCATTTCGTTTGTTACGCTGTGGGACTTTATTGTTCGCGGATCGATAACAACAACGCCCGGAGCGGGGCGCGTAATCGCTGCACCCATTGAACTCAAAATCTCCGTGATTCGATTAACATCCTCTATATCGGGCAGGTTTTCGATTCTGCAAGGTTCATCTGCCATTATCGATGCACATATTATCGGCAGTGCAGCGTTCTTTGCGCCGCTCACGGTCACGCTGCCGCGAAGCGGAATTCTGCCGCGAATTTCAAAAAAAGCCATATAAACTCCGTATTATATAAATTTAATAATTTAAACAGTAATTCTATTTTGCAACCCACGAAATAACGCTCCCTTTTCGAATTCGGAAAAAGGAACAAACGCACAGCTGCATCCGAAACGCAAACCGAGTTTGTTTTGCATATTCCCGGAGGCAGTTTATTCTTCAATGCGGAATTGCAGTCACATTTTGATTTTAACACAGGCGGCAGAGTTTGGCAACCCGCATAAAAGCAAAATTTGTTCTGTCAACGGTTCAAAACACGGTTTCCGCATTGAAAAAGCATGGTCACATGCTGTTCATTCACTGCATAAGCCCGCTTATATAGGCTTTCGGGTCGCACGGAACCCCGTTTGCATAAATGCCGAAATGTATTCCGTCCGCACCCGCCGTGCCGATTATGTCGCCCGCTGCAACGGTTGTTCCGACGGAAACATGCGCCTTTTCAAGCCCGGCATACACTGTTGCAAAACCGTTTTCGTGACGAACATACACGGTCAAACCCATGCTGCCGCGCTCAAGCACCGCAACAACGGTTCCTGCTGCCGCTGCCTTGCAGTTTTCGCCTCTGTTCGCCGCAAAATCCACGCCCTCATGCATACTGCCGTTGAGCAGTCCGAAAAAGCGCACAACAGCAGCATCAACGGGCCTTGCAAATGCAATACCCGAAGCAGGGTATTCACCCGTTGTTATTCCGTTTGCTGCCGGGCACGGTCTTGTTCCGATGACAACGGTTTCTTTCAGCGGCAGGTCAAGATACTCGCTCTCAAGCATTCGGCTGCTTTGAAGCGTGCCGTTAATATAAATGTATTCATAAGCACTCATTTTTTTGCCGTTCCGTCCGTATTCGGCAACAAAGCGGGTCCCGCAGTAAAAATCGCTGCTGTTAACCGTCGATACCTCATACGGAATCGTTACAAATTCATGCTCAATAAGCCTGCTTTGAACCCTTAGCGGCGTGCTGCTGCCTGTCAGAAACGCAAATGCCTCATCATAGGGCATGACCGCCGCATTTTCGTCCGCCTCAGCAAAACCGATTTCATTCAAAAACGATGTGACCGCTCCGCTTTTGTTCACAAAACCATCGAAATATGTACGCACGGCTTCAATAAGCTCCTCCGCCGCGCTGCCGCTTGCAAGCGTTGCGATCGGGCTGCCGTCCGCAATGACGGTCGTTTTAACGTGCGCCAAAGTTTCACCCTGCGGGAACGGCGTATCCGAAACCTCTTCTGTCGGTTCAACGGTAAAGCCGCGATTTTCTTCGTCTCCGTTCTCATCAAACGTCGCGGCGTTTTCCTTCCCTGCATCCGTAGTATCATCCGTCGCAGGCACGGAAGCACTGCCGTACCGCTCCGCCCCCGTTCTGCCGAGCAATATCAAAGCAACAGCGGCGACATCAGCAAGCACCTCGCATATTATGAAAGAAATAACGCTGTGTTTCCTGTATGCTTCGTTGTTTTTTTCTTTACCTTGCATGTCCGAAGCATCCGATGCATTGAAGTTTATTTTCCCCCCATTGACATCCGCACCGGACTCCTCATTGCCGTCCGCACCGGACCCCTCATTGACATCCGCACCGGACTCCTCATTGCCGTCCGCACCGGACAGGCGGAACCTTTCGGAAGCAGCCTTTTTAAGTTTTCTTGGTTTATTCCTTGCCATGCTGATATTATAAACCCCGAGTGCGCGGACAGCAATGCTGATTTTTTAATAATTTGTGACAAATTTCACGTTTTTTTGCAGACTGACGCAAACTCGGCGGATTGCGGAAGCCCTCCTGCGCGAAAGACGGATACACCGCCGCGACCCCGCCTTTTTCTTTCGTCCCGAAGTGACGAAATTACTTAAAAAGTGTTGCAAATTTTTATGTTGTTTGTTATAATAGCAGTGATACCGGCAATGAAGGACAACACTCCTCGTCGGGCGGCGTCCCGGCTTGTTTTTTATTTGCACTATCGGGCGTAAACTTTATTCAATCTACGGATCGCAGCATTTTGCCTGCGGCTGCCTATTGGTCTTTGTTTATGTAAAAATCGCATATGAAATTTATTTTTTACGCGTTCGATACCGTGTGGTTATTTTGTTGCACTGCCCTTTCGGCAGGTTTGTTGTTTTCGTTCTGTCGGTTTAAGGGAGTTTTGATTTCGAGATCTTTCCCGCAGAGTGAATCATTCAAAGCATTCCCGCACTATGTAAGCGCATATTTTGCTTTGCGCAAAGGAGGGTTTATTTGCTCAACATTTTCAGGTCGCTTGCCCGTTCAAAACGGGCAATGGTATTCGTTGATTACGAATACTGGTTTTATTCGTACAAAAACAAATATAATCTTCGTCCCGATACAGCCGCATGGCGTGCCGAGCTTGAAAAGCAGTTCGACATTGAAGATATTATGATTTTTGCCGATTTTTCATCCCCCGGCATCGGTGAGGAGCTTGCAAAGCTGCGCAACATCACCAACACCATTATCGAAACCGGCACGGCAACGCAGTATCGCAAAAAAGATATGACGGATTTTGTTATGCTTGATTATATTTATCAGAACGTAACATCCAGAAACGATGTCGGCACCTATATTATCTTCACCGGAGACGGTCATTTTCAGTCCGTTGTCAAATATCTTGTGCAGAAAAGGCACAAAAAAGTTGTTGTTTACGGTGTGACGGACACGTTCAGCAAACGGCTTCAGGGTGTTGCAAGCGACATTCGCCTGCTTCCCGATGAGGAGGAGCTTAACAACTCCTATATGCGCATGATAGTTCGCAACCTTGCGCATGTTGAAGCAAAAGCCAATATCATTCCGACGTTTTGGGGTACCATTGAAGCGGTGTCAAAGCGAAACAATGTTCCCGACGACAGGGTAAAAGCCACACTTTTGCGCATGATGGCAAACGGATACGTTTTTCAAAAAGATTTTTCAATCAATTCAAGCAAACAGGTGCGCATCGTTGCCGCCGATTGGAAAAAAATCAAAGCAGCCGGCCTTTACGACGAAGGCTGAAAACAACCGGCTGAAACTTAAACCCGCAGGAGCCGCTTCCGCCGAATTTGCGCAGCGGCTCCTTTATTTATTCAAACTATCGTCGGTTTATTGCTTATTTCGTTTTTTCTTCACCAAAGCTGTGTATTGCAGCGGAGAGAGTTCTTCCGCCGCTTCAAGTTCAGCACTGTTTTGCGGAGCGGTCGGCATCATGCCCGTTGTTTCGTTTGCCGAAGCAGTTGCATCCCCCGCATCAATACCCAAATTCTGTCCGCAGAAATCCGCATCCTGCATTTTAGGCATTTTCCGTTCGGAATTGTTCTTATCATTTTTCATCTCTTTTTTCATCGGATTCACCTCTTTTTTGTTTGCTGCCGAATAAACATTGTTTTTCCGAAAAAACATTGAGTTTGCACATTTTTTTTCGAATCCAACGCTTCGACTCGGCGCGTTTTCGTCCTTCCGTATGTATTGTTTGTGTAAAATATTGAAAAAATTCTTGATAAATACTTGAAATTTCGGGAAGAATTATGTATAATACGTTGTTGTACCAAGTGTGTATAAAAAAGAAAACACGGAGGATTCATTATGTCCCACAAATATGTGTACCTCTTCAATGAGGGCAACGCAACCATGAGGAACCTTCTGGGCGGCAAAGGTGCCAACCTTGCCGAAATGACCGGTCTCGGTCTTCCCGTTCCTTATGGCTTCACAGTTTCAACCGAAGCCTGCACCCGTTACTATGAGGACGGCCGCACAATCTCCGATGACATCATCGAGCAGATAAAAGCAGCTCTTGCCGTTACCGAAGAAAAGGCGGGCAAAAAATTCGGCAGCACCGAAAACCCCTTCCTCGTTTCCGTTCGTTCCGGCGCACGTGCAAGCATGCCCGGCATGATGGACACGATCCTCAACCTCGGTCTGAACGACGAAACCGTTGTTGCTCTTGCAAACCTGACCGGCAACGAGCGTTTTGCATATGACAGCTATCGCCGTTTCATTCAGATGTTCTCCGACGTCGTTATGGAAGTTGAAAAAGCAAAGTTCGACGTGATTTTCGACGGCGCAAAGAAAAAATACAATTGCGAACTTGACACCGACCTTACTGCCGACAACCTTAAGGAAATCGTTGAAGCATACAAAGCCATGTTTAAACAGGTCAAGGGATTTGACTTCCCGCAGGAACCCATGACTCAGCTTCTCGAAGCTGTCAAGGCAGTTTTCCGCAGCTGGGATAACCCCCGCGCAATTATCTACCGCCGCATGAACGATATCCCCTCCGATTGGGGCACCGCAGTCAACGTTCAGAGCATGGTATTCGGCAACATGGGCAACGACAGCGGTACCGGTGTTGCATTCACCCGCAACCCCTCCACCGGCGAAAAGAAACTCTACGGCGAGTATCTCATGAACGCACAGGGCGAGGACGTTGTTGCAGGCATCCGCACTCCCGAACCCATCGACCACCTCAGGCAGACCAACGAAGCCGTTTACAACGAATTCGTAAGAACGGCCGAAACTCTTGAAAAACACTATCGCGACATGCAGGATATGGAGTTCACTATTGAACGCGGCAAGCTCTTCATGCTCCAGACCCGCAACGGCAAGCGCACCGCAGCGGCAGCTCTTCAGATCGCTGTTGACCTTGTGAACGAAGGTATGCGCACCCGCGAAGAAGCGATTGCAATGATCGACCCCAAGAGCCTTGACGCCCTGCTTCATCCCACCTTTGACGCCGCCGCACTTAAGGCAGCAAAGGCAATGGCAACCGGTCTTGCCGCATCCCCCGGTGCAGCATGCGGCATGGTCTACTTCTCGGCAGACGATGCAAAGCGCGCAAGCGAAGCGGGCCACAAGGTTATCCTTGCCCGCAAAGAAACCAGCCCCGAGGACATCGAGGGCATGACCGCTTCCGAGGGCATCCTCACCGCTTTCGGCGGCATGACCAGCCACGCTGCGGTTGTTGCAAGACAGCTCGGCACCTGCTGCGTCTCCGGCTGCAAGGAAATCGTTATCAACGAACCCGCAAAGACGCTCACCTTCACCGACGGCACCGTTCTTCACGAAGGCGACTGGATGAGTCTTGACGGCTCAACCGGCAAAGTTTACGCCGAAGCGATTCGCACCGTCCCCGCCGAACTTTCCGGCAATTTCGCAACCATTATGGAATGGGCGGATGCAATTCGCACCCTTAAGGTCCGCACCAATGCGGACTCCCCCGCACAGGCTGAAATGGCAGTCAAGTTCGGCGCAGAGGGCATCGGTCTCTGCCGCACCGAGCATATGTTCTTTGACGAAGCACGAATCCCCGCAATGCGCGAGATGATTGTTTCAAAGAATGCGGATGAGCGCAAGGCTGCTCTTGCAAAAATTCTGCCCATGCAGCGTGAAGACTTCAAGGGCATCTACAAGGCAATGCAGGGTCGTCCCGTTACGATCCGCTTCCTGGATCCGCCCCTCCATGAGTTCCTTCCCACCAAGGATGAGGAGATCGCCGCTCTTGCAAGCAACATGGGCATCACCTTTGATGAGCTCAAAAAGACCGTTGTCAGCCTGCACGAGAGCAACCCCATGATGGGCCACCGCGGCTGCCGTCTGTCCGTTACTTACCCCGAAATTGCGGAAATGCAGACCCGTGCCGTTATTGAAGCCGCAATCGAGGTTCGTCAGGAAACCGGGCTTGAAATCATCCCCGAAATCATGATTCCCCTTGTCGGCGAAACCCGTGAGCTTGCATATGTTAAGAGCTTCGTTGTTGAAACCGCAAAGAAGGTCATGGAAGAAAAGGGCATGGAAATCCCCTACCTTGTCGGCACCATGATCGAAATCCCCCGCGCCGCTCTCACTGCGGACGAAGTTGCAACCGAGGCGGAATTCTTCAGTTTCGGCACCAACGACCTTACCCAGATGACTTTCGGCTTCAGCCGCGACGATGCCGGGAAGTTCCTTGAAGACTATTATAAAAAGCAAATCTTCGAGAGCGATCCCTTTGCACGCGTTGATCAAAACGGCGTAGGCAAACTCGTCAAGATGGCTGTTGAGCTCGGCAAGCAGACCCGTCCCAACATCAAGCTGGGCGTTTGCGGCGAACACGGCGGTGATCCCTCCAGCATCGAGTTCTTCCACAAAGTCGGTCTTCAGTATGTTTCCTGTTCACCCTTCCGCGTACCCATTGCAAGGCTTGCGGCAGCACAGGCAAAGCTGAACAACAACTGATTCAACCCACCTAACCCATTAACTTTTCCCGCGCAGCTGCCGATGCTTAAATGATTCGGCGGCTGCACGGTGCAGACATCAAATAAGGACGGCAGAAATTCGGAATTGTTCCGTTTCTGCCGTCCTTTGATTATCATATTCATGCGCACTGCTTAATATGCACTGCTGTCAAAGCATTCTCATTTCATTTTCCTGATGCACCGTTAGGCTCATGCCGTATGCTCATCCAAAATGCTTTTCAGTGCAGCCATTGAACTTGTATGACTTCTTGCAACGCGAAGGTTCTTTCGTTTCGCCTGCCCGGAGGCAATCTGAAGCATTTTATGAGACATTGTGCTTGTGAAAAGCACGACCAAATCCGGTGTGCCGAAGTTCTGAATGCCTTTATCCGTTTCAATATAAACCTTTGCTTTACATGAATATGATTTGCAAAGCTGCTCATACTGCCTTATCATGCGCTCATTTCCGCCGACGATAACAACGCTCATTTTCTTTCCCTTTCTCTGTTTGTTATTTTTAACTTTTCGCTTTAATCTTCAATTTCTTTCCGTGCCGTTTTTTAATTCCGACCGTTTTGCTTTTAGTTAGCCTATGCTAACTTCAGTTCTAAAAATAAAACTCTCTGCCGGTGCTTTCACAGCAATACGGATATGCTTCTCCGTAGGGGCTGAAGCGCGAAAAGCATATCCGTTCTGCTTCACAACTTTTTCAACCTTTTTCAGTCTTTATGCAGAATGCCCGCAAACAGTCCGCGCCTGCCTTCAATGATTTTTGTCGAGGCGGAGATGAATTCATAACCTGTCTCTTCAATTGCACGCTTAAGCGCAGCTGCATCGGGTTCTGTTTCGGACTCGATCACCGTTTCACCTTTTGAGTGCGATGATTTCACTTTCTTAACGTTAAAATTCCTTCTTATTGCATCATTGATATGCGCTTCGCACATTCCGCACATCATTCCATCGATTTTTACAACGGTTCTGAACATTTTTTCTCCTTTCCGCAAAGCTGTTTCCGTAAATTCGGCCGGCAGTTTTCCTGCTTGCACCGGTTTGCGGCCGACTGATTATTTTTTATGGCAGGAGCCTGCCATCGGACAATGGGCGCACTTGCAGCCGCAGGAGGACTTGCCTTTTCTTTTGTCTTTAACAAGGCTAACAATGATAAGAACCACAACAGCGGCAAGCACAAGGCAGATAATAATCGTTGAAATATTCCGAGCTATCCAATTGAACATATGACCTTCTCCTTTCATGTTTCTGTTTTCGTGAAAAATAAAATCGGTTTTTGCTTATTTTATTCCCGAATTTGCCCGGGAGATGCGGAGGCAATGCATTGCGCACCGCCGTCCGCATCGTCATCCGGGTTGGGGGAATTCATTCGTCGAACCGTATCGTATTGCCGAACGCTGTTCGACTCAAACTAATGTTAACGTTTTGATTTATCCAATCTTAACGTTCTTGGTAAGCTTTGTTGCCTCTTTGTAGGGGCGGGCGAGCATGTAGATAATGCCGGCAAGTGCAGCAACAGCAAAGATGAGGCCGACAACATGTACATTACCCGTGAACAGGCAGCCGAACTGATAAATCATCAGAGAGATGATGTACGCAAATCCGCACTGGTATGCAACTGCGAACCAAGTCCATTTCGGGCTGTTCATTTCGCGCTTTATTGCGCCGATTGCCGCAAAGCAAGGTGCACAGAGCAGGTTGAACACCAGGAACGAATATGCCTGAATGCCGTTGAAAACATGTGCAAGGGTCGCATAAACGGGACCTTCTGCGCCGTAAAGAATGCCCATCGTGCCAACGATGTTTTCCTTTGCAACAAGGCCGGTGATGGATGCAACCGCTGCCTGCCATTCGCCCCAGCCGAGGGGTTTGAAGATCCAGGCGATCGCATTGCCGACTGCCGCAAGAATGGACTTGTCAAGCTCGTCTTCCGCAAGCATTCTGAACCCGTCGGAAGTAAATCCGAAGTAGGAGGTAAACCAAACGAGTATCGTGGACAGAAGAATGATCGTGCCCGCTTTCTTGATGAAGGACCAGCCGCGCTCCCAAGTGGAACGGAGAACGTTGCTGACGGTGGGAAGATGATATGCGGGAAGCTCCATTACGAAGGGAGCGGGTTCGCCCGCGAACATCTTGGTTTTCTTCAGCATGATACCGGAAATTATGATTGCCGCCATGCCGATGAAATATGCACTTGTTGCAACCCAGGCTGAACCGCCGAAGATTGCGCCTGCGATCATTGCAATAAAGGGAACCTTTGCACCGCAGGGGATGAACGTTGTGGTCATGATGGTCATGCGGCGGTCACGTTCGTTTTCAATCGTTCTGGATGCCATAATACCGGGAATGCCGCAGCCCGTGCCGATGAGCATCGGGATGAAGGATTTGCCGGAAAGACCGAATTTGCGGAAAATTCTGTCAAGGACGAATGCGATACGCGCCATATAACCGCAGCCTTCAAGGATAGCGAGCAGCAGGAACAGAACAAGCATCTGCGGAACAAAGCCGAGAACAGCACCGACACCTGCAACTATACCGTCGTTGATAAGGCCCGCAAGCCAATCGGCTGCGCCTGCTTTTTCAAGACCTTCGCCCACAAGCACGGGAATACCCTTTACCCAAACGCCGTATGCGGCGGGATCGGGTTCGTCGAATCCGTTTTCCTTAAGGTATTTAACGGCATCAACATAAGTCATGCCGATGGTTTCATCTTCCTTTGCGTCTTTGGGGATCGTGGAATAATAAACGGTCATTTCGTTTACCGCAAGAGTTTCCTCATCCTCAACGCCGATGGTTGCGGTTGCATTCTCGCTCTCGGGCTTGTATGCTTCGAGTTCGGCAAGCACTTTGTCCGCATCGAAATCTTCGGCTTCAGTGTCGAAATCAACAAATGCGCCGGCAGCGTTCATTGCGTTGCTGTAATTTTCGGCAGTTTCGTTATATGCCTTTGAGCCGATACCGAACAGATGCCAGCCGTCGCCGAACAGTCCGTCGTTTGCCCAATCCGTTGCCGCGCTGCCGACTGTTACCATTGAAATATAGTAAACAAGGAACATTACTGCAGCAAAGATGGGGAGACCCAGCCAGCGGTTGGTCACGATTTTGTCGATCTTATCGGAAGTCGAAAGCTTGCCCGTGTTTTTCTTTTTGTAGCAAGCTTTGATAATCGAACCGATGTAGATATAACGTTCGTTGGTGATAATGGATTCGGAATCGTCGTCCATTTCCTTCTCTACCGCCTCGATATCCTTATTGATATGCTCCATAACCTTAGGATCGATATTCAGATTTTCAAGCACCTTGTCGTCGCGCTCAAAAATCTTCACGGCATACCAACGCTGCTGCTCCTCGGGCAGTCCGTGAACAGCTGCTTCCTCGATATGTGCAAGCGCATGTTCAACAGGGCCTGCGAAGGTATGCATGGGAACGGTTTTGCCGTTCTTTGCTGCATCGATTGCCGCTTCCGCAGCTTCCGCAATGCCGGTTCCGCGCAAAGCGGAAATTTCAACGACTTTGCAGCCAAGCTGACGCGAAAGTTCGGCAACATTGATTTTGTCGCCGTTCTTGCGAACAAGGTCGATCATGTTGATTGCAACAACAACCGGAATACCAAGCTCCGTAAGCTGAGTTGTAAGATACAGGTTGCGCTCCAAATTCGTGCCGTCGATGATGTTCAGTATCGCATCGGGACGCTCGCCGATAAGGTAGTTGCGCGCAACGACCTCTTCAAGGGTGTATGGTGAAAGTGAATAAATACCGGGAAGGTCGGTGATGATAACTCCGTCATGTTTTTTAAGTTTACCTTCTTTTTTTTCAACCGTGACACCCGGCCAGTTTCCGACGAACTGATTCGAGCCGGTCAATGCGTTGAACAGCGTTGTTTTGCCGCTGTTAGGGTTGCCCGCAAGGGCGATTCTCAAATTCATTTTATCCTCCTTATCCGTCATACGGTTATATTTTTTCCGTTCTGCCGCCGAAAGCCGAAATGCACCTTTCGGCGAAGCATTGTTAGCTTTGGCTAACATTTTGTTCCGAATAATACGGGGTTTCCCCCGCATGTTTTCCGTTTTATTCGATTTCGATCATTTCAGCGTCCGCCTTGCGGAGTGAAAGCTCATAACCGCGCACCGTGACTTCAATGGGGTCGCCCAGCGGTGCCACCTTGCGAACATAGACCTCAACCCCCTTGGTGATGCCCATGTCCATGATGCGGCGTTTTACAGCTCCCTCACCGTGCAGCTTTACAACCTTTACGGTGTCTCCGATTTTTGCCTGTCTGAGTGTATTCATGATTATTCCTCCCGACTTTATTTTTATAATTTATCTTTAATTTTTCATTCACATTCGCAGCATCGCCGTTTGCAAACCGCAAAAATTTGCGGGCCGCAAAAGGCTGCGGTTTTTCCGCATCAGACCATTATGCGGCGTGCCATTTCTTCACTTATTGCAACACGCGACTCCTTGACGTTCACAATAACGTTTCCGCCGAGCGCATTCACGACAGTAACGCTTCCGCCGACAACAAAGCCGAGATCCTCAAGATGTTTTTTAATCTCCGGACTGCCGCCGATCTTCTTTATCGTGTTCTCCTCGCCGATTCCGGCCAACATTAACGGCATCATATCATTACTCCTTGCTCAATAACACGAATTTTAAATTAGCTTTTGCTAACTTTCTGTTCAAAAAAATTAGCTCTTGCTAACTTGATTCGTCTAAAAATAATTAGCTCTCGCTAACCGAGACATATCATACAACCGCACTCGGAATTTGTCAACCCCTTTTTTCAAAAAAACTCAAAAATTTTTGCTTATTTTGCACAAATCGACAATGCGGCATGTCCGTTTTCGGCCTCCTCTGCCGATTTATATGCTGTTTCACTCCAAGCGTCCCGTACTCCTTATGCAGTGCCGTCTCCGAACAATGTTTCGGCATCGAACGCATTTTTTACAATACAAAGCTTCCGTTATTGTTTGTATTGCATTTATTTGCAGAAGCTGTACTGTTTTATGTACCGAAAGTGCTTTGTTTTGTGTTGACACCGTATATTTCGGGCGGTATAATACAATTGTAAAAGCACCGAAGCTTTTTTATCGTAACCCCTCATGCGGAAGCCGGCGGAAACCTCACCCGCCGGCTTTTGGTTCGCTTTGTCCGCTTTGCAGCCGGAAAACTCAGTAAAAAAAGAACCGTCCTGTTACGGGCGGTTCTCAAAAAACAACCTGCTTTGTCAATGTTAAAGTCGGATTGATTCAAAAAATTGAGAATCATCCGCACTCGCAAGTTTTACGGATTGAGCCTGTCGGGGCTGCGGAACAGGAACATAGCTTCCTTAATGTTGAGTCCGAGCAGCAGCATGGTCAAACGGTCAACACCGAGACCGAAACCGCCGTGCGGAGGACAGCCGTATTTAAAGAATTCAAGGTAGAACTTAACGTCTTCACCGAGTCCTTTTTCGTCCGCCTGTTTTTTGAGGATTTCGTAACGATGCTCGCGCTGTGCACCGGTTGTGATTTCAACACCGCGCCAGATAAGGTCATAACCCTGCGGAACGCCGTTTTCATCACGCATATGATAGAATGCGCGCTTTTCTGCGGAGTAATCGGTTATGAAGAGGAACTCGTGATTGTAATGCTTCTTCACCCAATCAAAGCTGAGTTTCTCTGCCTCGGTGGTCAAATCGCCGCGTTCGCCTTCCGCGGGAACATAGCCGTATTCCTTTTCAAGAGCATCGTAAAGCTCCGCAAGAGTGATAACGGGGAACGGAAGCGTGGGCACAATGAGTTCAATGCCGAAAGCTTCCTTTATGCGTTCGCCGTATTTTTCGTTGACAACGCCGAGAGCATATGTCAATATTTCGGCCTCAATCTGCATAACATCGCGATAGGATTCGATATAGCTGAATTCAAGGTCAAAGCCCGTAAATTCGGTTGTGTGCTTGCTTGTGAAAGATTTTTCCGCACGGAAAACGGGACCGACTTCAAATATACGTTCAAAACCCGCCGCCATTGCCATCTGCTTGTAGAACTGCGGACTCTGGGCAAGATACGCCTTGCGGTCAAAATATTCAACTTCAAAAACATCCGCGCCGCTCTCGCTTGCCGCTCCGATAAGCTTCGGAGTGTGAATCTCGATAAAGTCCTTTTTAAGGAGGTATTCGCGCATTGCGTTCACAAGGCAGCTCTGAACCTTAAACAGGAGCTGGTTCTCGTCCGTGCGCAGATCGATCCAGCGATAGTTCAGCCTCTGATCGATTGCAGAGCGTTCGACCGCCTGTTTTTTCTTTGTTGCGGGAATTTCCTTGCGGATAATGGGCAATGCGTCCGCAACGGATTCGATTTCAAGTTCCGTCGGCAGAAGCTCGATTCCGCCCATTTTAACGTACTCGTTTTCCGCAACAAGTCCGGTGCAGCTGATTACGGAATCGGGAGTTATGCGCGCAATGTCGTCAACAAGCGCGGGGCATTTCTCTTTTTCGACGGTTATTTGCAGCTTTCCGGTGATGTCCTTGATGACGATAAAAGCCATTGACTTGCCGTCGCGGATGTTTTCAACAAAGCCCGATACCTTTGCCGTTTCGCCGCATTTTTTTCGAATATCCCTTATGAAGGTTCTTTCCATTTTTGTTCAATAATTCCTTTCGTTATTGAAACGCCTGCGCTTTTTTGCACACAGGCAGAATTCTTCCGCTTATTATTATACTCAAATTTTGCTGTAAATCAAGGCTGAAATCACCGTGCGCAAAGCATTGCGGGCAGTTTTTCGGCAAATTCGGGCCGCTGCCGCGCCTTTTTGACGCAACGGCGGCGCGGAAAAAGGCTTTCCGCATTACTGTTGACGCGGCAAGTCTTTTTGCTTACGCTTTATGTATCCTTTTTTGCTTTAAGTCAGCTCATTCTCCGGCATCGACAGGTTCGGAATCCGTCTCGCAATCGATGCTTCCGCCGTTTGAAAGATCCCTTCCGTCCAAAAGCAGCAGCTTTTCGGCAAGCAAACGCGAAAAGCCCGCGACTATTGCGGCGGAAGCAACGAGTTCTTCCGTGGTTTGAACCGCAATATCCGGCTTTTCATCATGATCCAAAAGCGCCGCGCTTGCAAGCCGAACCTGCTGAACAAAATATTTTGCAGTCAGATCATGGCGGCTTATGAACGACTCGTAAGCGCTGCGCACACCCGATGTGCAGCTGTTTTCAGCCGAACCGACCGGAGATTTCGCACATTCGTCGCAGCGGGCATCTGCGCTGCACTCACATGTGGGCAGCGCGATTTTTATCATTGACATGTTAAGGCTCTGTTTCAGCGTGCAAATCATGAGCAGGCACGCAATATGGGGTCGATAGTACTTTTTTTTAATCGGACCCGGCATGATCCCGCGGCGAACATAGTTGTTGATGGCGGAACTTGTAACAACCTCTTCATTCTTCAGTTCGGGCGGCAGATAATCCAAATATTTGCGCAGCAAATCAACGGTCTGCTCCATATACAGACCGAAATCGGGTATCTCATCCCATTCGGGAAGGCGAAAGCGCATAAGATGCTTTTCCCACCGACGGAGCTTACCCGCAATCAAGGCTTTATCATATGACATTGTTTTTCCCCCTGCGTCCCTTTTCGGAGCGCAAATTGCAAAAGATTATACGGCATTTTGCATATTGTACATTTTAAGCATTGTTCCGCATTTTTCGCAATTGTATTATAGTGCAGGATTCAAACGCTGTAAAGCGCATTTATACGAAATATATGCTCAAAAGTCTCATTTTGTTGCATTGAGTACTTGACACATTCATATGAACATGTTAATCTGTTACGGAAGATTAGATGATGTGAGGTGAGTGAACGTGTACCGAATTATTACCGATACTTCCGCCAATCTTGAGCTTGAGCTTTTGGAGCGGAAGGGTATTGCGGAGATACCGTTTTCATTCAGTATGCCGGAAAAAGGCGGCGATGCGCTGTACTGTCCGGATTTTTCGGCTTTTGATTCCAAAGCATTTTATGATGCAATGCGCAGCGGAACAAGAGTCACAACCTCCCAAATAACGCCCGCTCAATACACTGAAAAAATGCGTCCCTTGCTTGAAGCGGGGCAGGATATTCTTTTTATCGGCATGTCATCCGGCGTGAGCGGATCATTTCAGGCCGGAATGGTGGCGGCGGCTCAGCTGCGCGCCGAATTTCCCGAACGGAGCATTGAGCTTATCGACACTCTCGGAGCCTCACTCGGCGAAGGGCTTGTTGTTCTGCGTGCGGCGGAACTCCGCGATTCGGGAATTGCCCTTTCTGCGGCGGTACACCTGCTTTCGGACTATCGCGACAGGATATGTCAGGTTTTCACGGTTGACAACCTCAAATATCTCTGTTCGACGGGCAGGCTTTCGAATGCAAAGGCTGCAATCGGCAACATTTTGAATATCAAACCCCTTTTGAAGGGCGACAGCGAGGGAAAAATCGTCAATTTCGGCAAAGTTCGCGGAAGGAAAAACTCCCTGCGCGCAATTGCTGAACAATACCGCGAATACGTTGTTGACGCTGCAAACCAAACAGTCGGCATCGCACATGCGGACTGTATCGAAGATGCAAACACTCTTGCGGAGCTTATATCAGAAATAGCTCCGCCGAAGGATATTTTAACCGTTATGTACGAGCCTGTGACGGGTTCCCATGTCGGTCCGGGGACACTGGCATTGTTTTTTGTCGGCAAAAAAGGCTTCAGACAGGCAAAGAGCTGATTCTTCTGTCCGAAGCACCGAAAAGGAATTCCCCCCTTCCTAATGAAACGTTGGTTCACCGCGTTTCTGTTGTAAAACGAAAAAGTTCCGCGTGCCCTCCCTGCGGACTTTTTCGTTTTTTAGCGTTTTATATTAGTTGCATGATTCGATGCGGATCCCGTTTTTTTATGTGTGCATGTTGTATATGTATGTTTCTCTTCCTTTTATATTTCTTTTTTTCATGGCATTCAAAATCCGTGTTTTCCTGCAAAAACAATTCTCAATTCAACATTCGCCTTGCCGCAGCAGCATCCCACCGTTCGGTTAAAAACCGTTTATATCGCTTCGCATCGTGAAAAATGAATTGTTAACAAATTGTTCACAATTTCAGGGCAAAACCGGGTTGACGTTATTACTTCGATATGTTATCATGCAAGTGTATACAAGAACTGCATCGGAATTCGCTCCTTTGCAAAACAATCTGCGCAGAAACGTCCCGCACCCGACGGCCGATAAATCCGTTGGGGAAGTGAACAAATCACTCTCAGTTTCAAGGAGGTATTTAAGCAATGAAAAAAATCCTGTCTCTTTCTCTTGTTTTCGTGTTGGTGCTGTCCGCATTTGTTCTTGCATCCTGCAAGGGAACCGACAAAGACGCACAGAACACCGCCCCGCCGCATTCGGCTGCTTCCGAAACCGCCGCGCCGACGGAGACTCCCACCGCCGCACCGGAAACCGAAGCCCCGACGGCAGACCCAAATCCGAGACCCGATCCCGTAACCGTCGAATGGCTTGCGGGGGAAATGCAGCGCCGCTATTACGTCGGCTGTATGAACCTTGAACTTATGGATTTTTCCGACATTATGGACAGAAACGAGGATACGGATCTGTTCTTTTGGGATAATCAAATTGCGATCGACTGGATGAAATTAGATTTGAATGACAATTTCACTCGTGTAACCATTGAGGAGGCGTGCGTCAAGCAGATTGTGGATGAAACAGAATCCGAAATCACGGCGGATGTGTATGTCTTCACGAGGCATCCAACTTGCAGATTTGACGATGACGGCATCGGTATGGATTTTCGAATCACCGTTGATAAACAGAGGATGGTCATAATCTCCTACTCTGAGCCCTATGGGTGCGATACCATATATAATAATCGACTGTGTCCGCTTGCCTCAAACTATCGCAGGGAAGGTCTTACCTGGCAGGAAGCCAATAAAAAAGCATATGAAGAGCTCTATGCAGAATTTGCCGATTGTGCAAGCAGACATCCGAGACAAACACCGCAGGGCTGATCAATCATGCGTTCAGCCTTGATTGCAAAACAATTTGAGCCTAAGTTTCGGTTAAATCGTTTCCGGTAACAAAAAACGATAATAATTTAAATATACGGGCGGAATTGAATCAACCGCCGCCTGCCGCTCGGGCTTCATCCCTCGGGCGGCAGGTTTAATTTTATGCAAGGTCGGTTTTGAAATTGTCGTGAATTTCCCTTTTAATGCTCAAATTCATTTATCCGGATTCATTTCGGCCGAAGTTTCTCTTTCGAACGGAAAAACGTACTGCGAAAGACCGAGTTTATCGCGAACGGCGGCGAGTTCGCGCTGAACCGATTCGCCGACCGGAACGCCCTTGTCCCTTCGATCCAGCCACTTCAGATATTCCATTTCTCCCGCCGTGTATATGCGTTCGCGCCCGGGCGCAACCTTCGAAGCACGCAAAGCGCGCAGAATATCCCCGGCAGTCTTTTTGAACGCATCGATTCCCATAAACGCTTCCGGATCGAAAACCATGAAATAATGCCCCAGTCCATGTGGTTTTTTGGAACCGTCCTCCGCAATGCCGGTGAGCATCTTCATGTAGTTGCCCTGTGCAAGCGCAGCGGAAAGGATTTCAACCACGGTTGCATAGCTGTATCCCTTATATCCGCCGACGGGCATGAAGCTTGCTTCGCCGCGCAAAAGTGCCGCAAGGATTTCATCGCTGTCGGTCATAAACTTTCCGTCCCGCCCGATAACACGCCCTTCCGGTGTGGGTTTGCCCTGTCTTGCAAGAACTTCGATTTCGCCGCGTTGGGTGATCGATGTTGCACAGTCAATCACAAACGGGAACGGTTCATCAGTCGGCATTGCAATTGTGAACGGGTTGGTTCCCAGCATGGGTTCAACGCCGAAAGTGGGCGCAATGCTCGGCCTTGCATTCGTTCCGGTGAAGCCTATCATGTTTTCCCGAGTTGCCATCATTGCCCAATAACCCGCAATACCGTAATGACTGGAGTTGCGGATTGCACCGGCTGCCATTCCGTAAGTTTTCGCTTTTTTGATGAGCTTTTCCATCATGCTGTGGCTCGCAACCATGCCCATGCCGTTATGAGCATCATAAACAAGCGTTGTGGGCGTTTCGCGCAGCACTTCAATATTTGTGACAGGGTTCAATATTCCCTGTTCGAACCTGTCGATATAAATCGGTTTGAACCGATTGCAGCCGTGGCTCTCTATCCCCCGTCTGTCGCTTTCAACAAGAACATCGGTGCAGATTTCCGCATCCCTTTCGGGAACGCCATAGCCCATGAACGCATCTTTCATGAAATTTGTGATAACATCCCACGGGATATAGGGTCTCGTTTCGGGCATTTGTGAACCTCCTAAAATTACATTATGTTTTCCGCGTATCCAATTCACGCATACATGGATTATACCACTCTTTCAGCCGTTTTGACAGCAAAAAAAATCCGTATTTATATATTGCGCCGCATATTACTTTTTTTGTTGCATAACGAACCGTTACTCGGCTTTATTGCGCAATATGCATAAATTTCCCGGGAAATAATGCCGTGCAGCCGATCTGTTTCATCCGAGATATTTCCTGAAGCATCACATGAACGGCCTGTCGAAACGAACGACAGCATAGTATTTTCCGCCGTTTTTCCCCGAAGGGAGTTCCGCTGCGGCATATTCGATTTTTTCAAGGATCTCTGCCTGCGGCATCTTGTTGTCATACGGCACAACAACATCGAAAATCAGATTGGTATGCGTCGGACCTGGAACAATTCGAAAATCATGCATCGTCAACCCACTGTTGATTTCAAACAGAGCCGCTTCCATACGCTCGTGAAGCATCTGTGTCTGCTCATCCTCCGCCGCAACAGGGTCAAGATGAATCGTTGCATCACAGCCAAGCTCCTGCCTAAGTCGGCGTTCGGCATTGTCAACGATATCATGCAGCTTAAAAATATCCGAACCCGATTCGGTCGGCATTTCGGCGTGAAGCGAAATTATCTGTCTTCCCGGGCCGTAATCGTGAATTATGAGATCGTGAATCGCTGAAATCTCCGGGTAAGAGAGAACAATGTCGTTGATTCTTTTTACAAATTCCGGATCGGGCTCAGTCCCAAGCAAGGGCGCGAGCGTATCCCGAACTGACATTATTCCGGCGCGAAGCACGAACACAGCAACCGCAGCACCGCACCAACCGTCAATATTAATTCCGAGGAAGTGACCGACAGCCGATGAAACGAGTACAACTGCCGTTGCAATGCTGTCGGAAAGTGAATCCCTGGCCGCTGCGGCAAGTGCGGGCGATGCAAGTTTTTTGCCGAGAGAACCGTTGTAAACCGCCATATAGATTTTCACGGCAACGGAAAAAACCAGTATCACTGCTGTCAGAACCGAAAACTCAACTGCCTGAGGCGCAATGATTTTTTCAACCGAAGTTTTAAGCAGCTCAACTCCCATGAGAATTATTGCAGCCGAAACCAGCAGACCCGCAATATATTCAAACCTGCCGTGTCCGAAGGGGTGTTCCTTATCCGGTTTCTGTCCCGCAAGCCTGAACCCAATCATGGTTATTACCGAACTGCCCGCATCCGCAAGGTTGTTGAACGCATCCGCAGTCACGGCAACGGATTTTGCAAGGCTGCCCGCAATGAATTTTCCTGCAAAAAGCAGAATGTTCAGCAGTATTCCAACGGCACCGCAAAGCACGCCGTATGCACGGCGCGTTGCGGGGTCATCGTACTCCCTTGGAGTCTTAATAAACAGTTTTGCAAGAAATTTCAGCATTTTTCACCTTACCAACGCAATTTCCGTTATTGATTGCATTCTTAACCGCATAAACGTAATGGCTTTACGCGGTGCCGTTCACGCACCGCAAAGCACGCCGTATGCACGGCGCGTTGCGGGGTCATCATACTCCCTCGGAGTCTTAATAAACAGTTTTGCAAGAAATTTCAGCATTTTTTGAATTCAATGCGTGTTCTTTTTATTAATTGCATTCATAATAACAGTCATAACCTCTTGAGTGCCGTCCAATGTCGGGTCCGCTTTCATATTTGCGCGATAGGTCTCACGAGAAGCATACAGTTCGTTTACCCTGTCAACAAGCACTTCCGGGGTCAGCTCCTCTTGCGGAAGAACGGCCGCATAACCCTTTTTGCGAACATATTCCGCATTCAGGATTTGATCGCCGCGGCTTGCGCCGAGGGGCAGCGGAACAAGCAGCGCGGGAATGCCGAGCGCGAGAAATTCAAACACGGCATTTGCACCTGCGCGGCTTACAACAAGTTCGGTCGCTGCAAGCAGATCCGGCAGCTCTCTGCCGATATACTCATATTGTCTGTAACCCGGGCAGTTGACGCTTTCATCCAGCTTGCCCTTCCCGCAAAGATGAACAATATCGAATTGCTTTGTAAGTTTCGGCAGTGCTGCCCGAACTCCGTCGTTCAATGCAGCCGCTCCGAGACTTCCCCCCATAATAAGTATAATAGGTTTTTTGCCGTCAAAACCGAGGAATTGAAGTCCGCGCTCACGCTTGCCGCTGAAAAGCTCGCGGCGAATCGGCGTTCCTGTATGAACTGCGGCGCTGCGCTTCTTGCCGATGTGCTCCAGCGTGTCCTCAAATGTTACGCAAATCGTGTCGGCAAATCTGCCCGCAATTCGGTTCGCAAGCCCCGGAGTATAATCCGATTCATGACAAATTACTGTTGTTTTTCCTTTCGCGGCAATAACAACCGGCACACTCACAAAACCGCCCTTTGAGAACACAACATCGGGCTGAAGCGATTTCATCAGCTTTTTGGATTGAGATATTCCCTTAAGCACTTTGAACGGGTCTGAAAGGTTTTTCAGCGAAAAATAACGACGGAATTTTCCGGATTCGATAGCATGAAATTTGACATCACGCTGTTCCGAAATCAATTTCTCCTCAATGCTTCCGGCAAGTCCGATATAATGAATTTCGCACCCCTGTGCGCGAAGGTACGGAAGCAGCGCGATGTTAGGCGTCACATGACCGGCGGAGCCGCCGCCCGTCAGTATAATGCATTTTGACATAAATTCCCCTTTCTGCCCGCTGAAGGCAGCTTATTCTCCCGCAGACGGAAGCAATACTTCCGGCGGGCTTGTATATATATTACTGTTGACAGCTCATTTTGGTGCAGCTGCATCATTCCGCATTTTTCTCCGCTTCAAGCCGAGTTGATTCATCATGCCGCACAATTCGCCTGTTGAGCACCGCCGCAACCCCGAGGGACAACGTGTCAACAATCGGCTGAACCCACATGCAGCCGTACAGCGGAAACAGTGCATCCATCATGAAATAAAGCGGAATATCGAGAACTCCCTTGCGAAGAATCGAAACCGTTATCGATTCTTTTGCTTTGCCCATCGCCTGAAATTTGATTATCAGCGGGTAGCAAAGGCTCATCAGCGGCATTGCAAGCACCATCCTGCGCAGGAAGGCTGCCGCGTATTTCACCGTTACCTCGTTTTTGATAAACAGCGATGCCAGTCCCGGCGCAAAAATTTCATATATCACAACGCAAAAAAGCGCAAATGACAGTGAGATGATGCATCCGAAGCGGAACGAATCCTCTGTTCGTTTAAACTTTTTTGCAGCATAATTGTAGCCTATCAGCGGCAGCATGCCGTTGGCAACGCCGATTGAAAAAAACAGCGGCAATTGATCAAGCTTTTTCGTTATGCCGACGGCAGCAACCGCCTCATTGCCGTATTTTGCAACAAAATTCATCTGCGCCGAAACGGCAACGACCGTCAAAGCATATTGCAAAGCGGACGGTGCGCCTATGCGCAGTACCGCGCCCGCATGTTCACGCGAATGACTGAGCAGTGCGGGATTTAATCCCAAAACGGTTTTTCCGCGCTGTTTAATGATGTAGCAGATAAAGAATGCAAGCCCTACCGCATTCGAAATTGCGGTTGCCGCACCCGCACCCGCTGCGCCCATGTTCAATCCCCACGGAAGAACAAAAATCGGGTCAAGTGCAATGTTCACAATGCATCCGAGAATCGCGCCGAAGCTTGCAGCCGCTGCCGCGCCCTCCGAGCGAACAAGGTTCGTCAGCAAAGTTGTCAGCACCGTCGGCACCGCACCGAGCGTCAGTGTGTAAAAAACATAACCCTTTGCGTATTCAAGCGTCATACCGCGCGCGCCGCAGAGGAGCAGAATCCGTTCATTAAAAATGCCGACCGCTGCACCGAAAACGGCTGCACTCAAAAGCCCGCCGTAAAAGCAGAATACGGATACCTCCCGCGCCTTATCGGGCTTTCCCGCACCGAGCAGCCGCGCAATAAGGCTTGCGCCGCCGATGCCGAAAAGGTTGCTGAGAGCTGTGAGCATCAAAAACGCAGCATTGGCAACCGTGACCGCCGCCGTTTTGTCCGGATCGTTTAGCAGGCCGACAAAATAAGTATCCGCAATACCGTAAGCCAATGCAACCATTTGGCTTGCAATTGCAGGCAGAATCTGCATCAGCACCGCACGCTTCACAGGCAGACTGCCGAGCAGTTCACTTCTGTTCAGTTGTTTTTTCATCCGAATGCCTCCGAAGCAAATTTTACATTTCAATCTGTTTTTGTCTCCAGCATGAAAAACGTATCAAGTAAGCATATGCGGGATGCGCCGGCTGAAGCATCATCATTTTAAAACTGCGCAAAACGCTGAACCCGCTGCAAATCTCCGCATCAGGCATCTGCGTTTTTCGACTGTTCATTTTGCCTAATTGTTCTTTCGCTGACCGGCAGCTGTTTCAAAACAGACCCGAACGCGCTTATTGTTCTTTTTCCTTATCCGTCATCAGCGGCACCGAAAGAATATTCACAGGCATTTCCGGATCGTATTTATCCAAGCTGAGTGAAATTATTCCGAGGAAAGTTGCCATATCGCCCGTGCCGACGCCGTTCACGCCCGACGCGATGCTGATATTGATGTTTCCGTTAAAGGTTGTTACTCCGCTGAGTTTGAAGCTTGTGGATCCGCTTGAAACATAGAATTTTGCAGCAACAACGAAGTACTTTTGAAAGAATTCCGCATTATATGCCGCCTCCGCATCCGCACGGGCCTGAGCGCCCGGAATAAGCGGCAAAATTTCGGTTTTGAACGTTTCCTCATCGCGAATCACAATCGGCTCACCGTTCTGCTGTCCGTCAGAGTTTATGCGCAGGAATTGCGCGGAAGAAGCATTCAGAAGTTCGTTGTAAATATTCGGAGATCCCAAAACTTCGTTTGCATCCGGAGTCGGGTTTGCGGGCTGTTCGTTCCCTCCGCAGCCCGCGAAAGCACAGGCCGCAAGAACGGCCGCAAGCATAAAGGTGAAAAATCTAATGCTTTTTTTCATGTTTCTATGTTCCTTTCCGCCCCGTTCGGGGCTTTGCCGTTTTCGGAATGTTCGAAACGATTCGAAGCATCCCGCAATCTCAATCCTTTTGAGTCAGCTCACCCACAAGGTTCGTCTGCATCATATTGCGCACGCCGTCAATGCCGCTCGTATGTCCGAGAACCCACATGAGCTTTGTTATTGCCGCCTCCGTTGTCATATCACCGGCAGAAATGATTCCGAGTTCCTTCAGCGGACGGCTGACCTCGTAAATATCGGGCGTGCTCTGTTCGTACAGGCACTGCGAAGTCAGAATTACGGGAATATCGTTCGCCATCAGCCTTTCAATTGCCTTCAGATGATTGCGGCGAATGCTGTGCATTCCTCCCAAACCGAAAGCCTCCACAACAACTCCCTTAATGTCGCAGTCGAGGCAGCAGTCAAGCAATTTCGGGCTGAGTCCGGGAATAAGCTTTATGAGCGCAACCCGCGGATCAATGTCGGTTGAAAAGCTGTATTCGCTGCGAACCTGCGGACTGTGCAGCGCAAGCATTCTGCCGTCGCTTACGGTGCCGATATATGGGTAATTAATCGATTCAAACGCATTGAGCGATGTTGTGCGCGTTTTTACGGCGCGGCAGCCGAGCATCAGCGAATTGCCGAAGCAGATATATACCCCGCCCGTGAGCGCCGTTGCCGCAATGATTGCATTTTCAAGGTTGCGCCTTCCGTCGGAGTCCGGATAAACCGCAGGATACTGCGCACCCGTCAGCACAACGGGAATCCGAATCCCCGCAAGCATAAAGCTGAGCATGCTTGCAGTGTATGCCATGGTATCCGTTCCGTGTGTCAAAACAATTCCGTCACATTTGTCCGCATATTGGTTTATCGCTTCCGCAATGGTGATCCATTCCTCAGGTTGAATATTGGATGAATCCATGCTGAAAAGATCAACACAATGAACATTGCCGAAAACGCTGCACTGCTTTGCACCCTCACAAGTGCTGCCTGCGCAATTCGAAGTTTCTCCGCGAACAAGGTTCAAAAGCTCCCTTGCCGAAAGCTCGGGCTTAAGCCCGTTATCGGTCGGCACACATGCAATTGTTCCGCCGGTGGATATAAGATAGATATTTTTCATTTCGTTAAAACCGTCCGGGTTTAATGTTCCGTGCGCATATCGGCGCACAATTTTCCATCCTTATCATACCGCATTTTGCGCTTTTCTGCAAGTGCAGAGCAAAAGCCGATTTCGAGCCCTTTACGTTCGGCATCGGGTTCGCGGGCTGTTCACTTCCCCCGCAGCCCGTGAACGCACAAGCCGCAGACATAAAAGCGAACAGTTCGGCTTAAAGCTGATTATCAAAAATTAAAAGCGTCCCGTTTTGTGCGGAACGCTTTTTGATTTCAATCTCAGCTGCAATGTTTTTTCAATTTCGATGCCGACAGCAAAGCTGCCTTTAGATATGCGGCTTATTTGATTACATCGCAGTGCATGTAGGGCACAAGCACCTCGGGAATGCGAATGCTGCCGTCGGCCTGCTGATAATTCTCAAGGATCGCCGCAACGCTTCTTCCGATTGCAACGCCGCTGCCGTTAAGTGTGTGAACAAGCTCGGGCTTGCTCTTTTTATCCCTGCGGAAACGAATCTGCGCTCTGCGCGCCTGGAAATCCTCAAAATTGGAGCAGGAGCTTATTTCAACGTATCTGCCGTAACTGGGCATCCATACCTCGATATCATAGGTTTTTGCAGAGCTGAAGCCCAAATCGCCCGTGCTGAGGCAAACAACGCGATAGGGAAGGCCGAGACCCTGCAGGACGCGTTCCGCATCATGCGTAAGCTTTTCAAGCTCATCATAGCTGTCTTCGGGCTTTACGAACTTCACGAGTTCAACCTTGTTGAACTGATGCTGACGGATAAGACCCCTTGTGTCCCTGCCCGCACTGCCCGCTTCGCTGCGGAAACATGCACTGTAAGCGCAATACTTGATGGGAAGCTCCTCACCGTTCAGGATATCGCCGCGGTGAATGTTTGTAACGGGAACCTCTGCCGTCGGGATAAGAAAGTAGTCCGTGCCTGCAACCTTGAATGCATCCTCCTCAAACTTCGGGAGCTGACCCGTTCCCGTCATGGAAGCTCTGTTGACCATATAGGGCGGAAGAATCTCCGTATAGCCGTTTTCGGTATGTACATCAAGATAATAGTTTATAAGCGCACGCTCAAGCCTTGCACCGAGTCCGCGATAGACCGTGAACCTTGCACCCGTTATCTTGCCCGCATCCGCAAAATCAAGAATGTTCAGCGACTCGCCGAGATCCCAATGTGCTTTCGGTTCAAAATCAAACTTTGTCGGTTCTCCGAACCTGCGTACCTCCGCATTGTCGCGATCATCCGCGCCGTCGGGAACGCTGGAATGCGGGATATTCGGAATTTTCATCAGAAGGTCGTCAAATTGTGCGTCGATTTGCGCAAGCTCCGCATCAAGCTCCTTGATATCATCCGCAACAAGCTTCATTTCCGCAAGCAGTGCGGAAACATCCTGTCCCTGCTTTTTAAGCACGGGAACCTTTGCAGAATCTTCATTGCGTTTCGCCTTGAGCTGTTCCGTCTTTTGAATTACTTCGCGGCGTTTTTCGTCCAGTTCGAGAATGCCGCTGACATCCGCCCCCTTGTTGCGGCGCGCTTTCATTGCAGCAACAAGCTCCTCCGGATTCTTTCTGATTCGCTTAATATCTAACATTGTTTTCTCCTTGTGGCTTTGCGCCCGTTGTTTTTAATGCTCTGAATTATCTGCTTTTTTAAAAACAAGAATATTTTTCAAAAAAGCTTAAACCGGCTTCTCGGGTTTCGGTCGAGTTTGGGCGAAACCCGAGCCTCCGTTATCAGTCTGCGGTTCTTCCGCAGCATTTTTTGTATTTTTTTCCGCTGCCGCAGGGGCAGGGATCGTTCGGTCCGATTTTTTTCGCAACGCGGAACGGTTTTGCTTTTTCCGGGCTGCCTGCATTCGTTGCCGCATTCCTTGCAGGATCACCCGCCGCGCCGGGCTGCCTCGGAATCATATCAGGCTGCCTCCGTTCGGGAACCCTGATTACCGGGTGGTAGAGGTTCATAACAGTCTCGTTGCGTATCTCGGCCGTCATGGTTTCAAACATATCAAAGCCCTCGTTGCGGTACTGCACAACGGGATCCTGATTGCCCATTGCGCGCAGTCCGATACCCTCGCGCAGCTGATCCATTGCATCGATATGATCCATCCAATGCTTGTCAACCGTCAGCAGCAGGAACCGGCGTTCCACTTCGCGCATGTCGAAACCTTTTTCCTTCAGCAGGTTTTCGATAGCCGTATATCGTTCGTCCGCAAGCTCGGTCAAAAGCTTCAGCATTCCGCCGTGAGTCGTTTCCGCCGTAATGCGGTCCGTCGCCTTGATTCCGAACATTCTGAAGAACTCGTGATCCAATCCGCCGTAATCCCAAGCATCGCGCTTTTGCTTTTCGGGGCAATAGAAATCAACAATCGACAGAATGGCTTCGTCACGCATCTGCGCAATTTCCGAATGAACATCCGCACCCCTGAGCACCTGCCTGCGCTGAGTGTAGATTATCTCGCGCATTTTGTTCATTACGTCGTCAAACTTGAGAACGCTCTTTCTGATTTCGTAGTTATGGCTTTCTACGCGCTTCTGCGTTGTTTCGATCGCCTTTGTCAATGCACCCAGTTCAAAGCCCGTATCCGCACCCTCGGGAAGGAAACGGCTCATAAGGCTGCCCGCACGATCTCCGCCGAACCTCAACATCAGCTCGTCATCCATTGCAACATAGAATCGTGTTGCACCGGGGTCACCCTGTCGTCCGGCTCTGCCGCGCAGCTGGTTGTCAATACGCCTTGACTCATGCCGCTCCGTACCGATTATGTACAGACCGCCGACTTCAACAACTTTATCGTGTTCGGCATCGGTAACAGCCTTGTGTTTTTTGTAGATTTCGTCGTATTTGCGCCTTGCTTCAAGTATCGCCTCGTCCTCGGTCTCCTGGTGGCTTGTTGCCCACTCTATCATATCATCGTCATAACCTTCGCGGCGCATTTCACGCTTTGCGAGGTATTCCGGGTTTCCTCCCAAAAGAATATCCGTGCCGCGGCCCGCCATGTTCGTTGCAATTGTAACATTGCCGAACTTACCTGCCTGCGCAACAATATCCGCCTCTTTTGCGTGCTGCTTTGCGTTCAGAACTTCGTGCCTGATTCCGCGTTTTGTAAGCAGACGGCTCAGGTATTCGGATTTTTCGACCGAAACGGTGCCGACAAGAATCGGCTGCCCCGTTGCGTGCGCACGAATGATCTCTTCGATAATGGCGTTGTATTTTTCCTGCTGTTTAATGCAGACAACGTCGTTATAGTCCACACGCTTTACGGGTTTGTTTGTCGGGATTTCAACAACGTCAAGGTTGTAAATGCCCATAAACTCCGTTTCTTCGGTCTTTGCCGTTCCCGTCATGCCGGCAAGCTTGTGATACATGCGGAAAAAGTTCTGATAGGTTATCGTTGCACTCGTTCGGTTCTCGTTTTCAACCTTAACGCCTTCCTTTGCTTCAAGTGCCTGGTGCAGGCCGTCCGAATACCGCCTGCCTATCATAAGGCGTCCCGTGAAGTCATCAACAATAATGACCTGCCCGTCCTGAACAACATAATCTTTATCAACGGTGAACAGTGCGTTGGCTCTGAGTGCCTGTTTGATATAGTGGTTTATCTCCGTGTTCTCCGCCGAGGAAATATCGTCGATGTTGAAATAAACCTCAGCCTTGCGCATACCCTGTTCGGTAAGAGCGACCGTGCGCGCCTTTATGTCGCACATATAGTCGCCGCTCTCCTCCTGTGACATGCCCTGCATAAGCTCCGATTTGGTGAGCTTTTTAACGTCTTCGCCCCGTGTCAGCCTGCGCACGAATTCATTCGCGCGCTTGTACATATCGGTGGATTTTTCCGCTTTTGTGGAAATGATAAGCGGCGTCCTTGCCTCGTCGATAAGAATGCTGTCCACCTCGTCCACGATTGCGTAATTCAAATCACGCTGAACAACATGGTCAATCGAAACGACCATGTTATCGCGCAGATAGTCAAATCCGAACTCGCTGTTTGTGCCGTAGGTTATATCGCAGTTATATGCGGCAACACGTGCCTCGGGCGACATATCGCGCTCAATGCAGCCGACGGTCAAACCAAGGAAACGATGAATTTTGCCCATCCATGCCGCGTCACGCGCAGCAAGGTATTCATTGACGGTAACAACATGCACGCCCTTGCCGGGGAGTGCATTAAGATATGACGGCAGCGTTGCAACAAGTGTTTTGCCTTCGCCCGTTCTCATTTCGGAAATTCGCCCCTGATGCAGCACGATGCCGCCTATGAGCTGAACATCATAATGCCTTTGCCCGATGGTGCGAACGGCCGCCTCGCGAACAACCGCAAAAGCTTCCGGCAAAAGCTGATCAAGCGTTTCGCCCTTCGCCAGTCTTTCACGGAATTCCACCGTCTTGTGACGCAGTTCCGCATCGGAAAGTTTTTTTATTCCGTCCTCAAGTGCATTTATTTTTTTAACAAGAGGCTGTATTTTCTTTATCTGCTGCGCACTCGTGTTGCCCAACAGTCGGTCAATAAGGCCCATTTGTATACCTCCGTGAGTTTTTTCCTTTAAATAACAGTATTCCCATTATAAATATTTATTATATCCCCGAAAGAGCGAATTGTCAATCAAAAAGGTTTTCCGTACTCCGCATTTGCCGCAAATTGTTTCGATATATTCTTTCCGCAGTCGCTTTTCATCCCTTGTCCGCTCGCTTCCTCCCCCGTTTCGGGTAAAAAACAGGGAAAGCCCGCAGTGCGGCAGCTTTCCCCTTCAGTTTAATTCATATCACGCTGTGTTCGCATTCAAACAGTTTTTATTACATTTGAATTGCCATGCGCATCACGGCAAGTGCCTCCTCAGCGGAAAGCACTCCGTCGCCGTCAATATCACCGTTTGCAAGTGCGGCAGCGGTTGTGGGTTCGGTGCCGAGTGCGCAGCGAAGCAGCATCAATGCATCAACAACAGTCACAATACCGTCTCCGTTAACATCTCCGACAAGGGTAACGATTCCTTCCGCCTCATTGTTGTCGGTGTAGAAGAGTTCTATCACATCACCGTCTGCAAGCGCATTCGTGCCGGCAGCGGGCTGATTGCCCTCACCGTTCAGCTTGTAGAACCATCCGCAGGCCTCACCGTAGGTTCCCACGGAAAGCGTAACCCCGTTCACATCTGTCACGGAGCGAAGCAGATAGCCGTCGCCGTCGAAAGTGCAGCCGTTTGCCGCAAGTGCAGCCGAAATTGCATCCCAAACGGTGCTGTCCGCATCGCCGGGCGCAGTAAATGTGAATTCGGCAGGATTTGTGAATCCCGCAAAGTTCCTGCCGTTGATGCGAACGGTTGCGGTGATATCCTCAACCGTTCCGCTGCCGGACGTTCCGAGAACTTTGACCGTGACCGAAACAGGCTGCTTAAAGAAAGCTTCGAAACGGGCATAATCGGAATTCTCACCGAATTTCTCCCAATACTTTGCATACTTCGTATATGTGAAAACACTGTCTATCGTAACAAGAGTATCGTATTCCGGTCTTGTCACAAGCAGGTTCTCGCACGTGATAATTGAAGGATGGCTTGAGCGGAATTCACGCCACGGCTGGTAGGACATCGGATCGTATCCGGGCAGATCGTCAACATCGATGCCGCCGAAAGTGATATTCACCGCACCGCGAATATAGTCAAAACCGCCGTTCTCGTTCAGTACCAATTCGGAGAAAGGTGCAAGGTTTGCCGTGACACTGTCCTTGTTCGCATTTTCGCCCTTTATTCCGTTCCAATACACTTCCTCGGTGCAGGCACTCCGCATCACCTGCTCCGCTTCGGCAAGCTCCGCCTCCGTCAAAGGCAGGATGGTGAGTTCAAACACGCGGGAACCGAGAATTTCCTCCGTGTTCCTGTCCTGAACGGAAATCCTGTATTGAACCGTGACGGCAGGGCTTCCGGGCAGCGGACGATAAACAATGCCGTGATAGCCGTAGAACTCAAATGCATCCGTATTCATGCTTTCCATCAGCACTTTTTGATTGGAACGATCCGTAAGAATACCTGCATCCTCAAGCGTGCTCGGGCGGGGAAGCTGAATATCGTTCATCAGCGCATTCATATCCACCGTTTGCGTCTTGTCAACAAAATCACGGATAAGCTCCGGATATTGCAGCAGTGCAATCTCGATTTCATTCGGCTGTTCGATGCTCCCGCCCTGCCATGTCAGCACGGGCATTCCGCCGTTGATGCCGTCCGTGTCGTTGTTGAACGCTTCGCCGAGGATTGCCGCAAACTCCGCAGAGCGCATTTCCTCAGCTGTTTTTGATGCATACTCCGCCGTCGGAGTTCCTTCCGTGGAAGAAACGCCGTTTGAAGCGGTGCCTTCAAGGAAATATGCGTTTTGCAGCGTGCCTTTAAGGACGCCTGCAATGCCGCCGATTCCTGCTTCGGGACCGATTACGCTGCCGACATTATAAACATTGCGAACGATTGCGGGCGCGTGAATCTGCCCCGCAATGCCGCCGATTCCCTTGTTGGTTGTGCGGTCCTGTTTTGCAGAAAGCGAACCGGTGTTATAACAGTTTTCAACCGTGCCGTAAGTATAGCCGACAATGCCGCCGAGGCTCAAGGTTGAAGCATAGCTGTTTGTCGTGTTTGAAATTGCAGCGTTGTTGACGCAGCCGCGAACGGTGTTGCCCGTCATTGCCCGTCCGACGATACCTGCCGAACTGCAATAGTTCGCACTTGTTGAAACGGAACCCGCAACAAGACAGTTTTCAACAAGACCCTTGCTTGTGTTTGCAATGCCGCCGATGTTTGCATCGCTTGCAATGTTCACGTTTGCGATTATGTTTTTCACCACGCCGTCGGGACCTATGCAGCCAAGGATTCCGCCTTCTCCCGCAATTCCCGTAACGGCAAAGCCTCGGCCGTCAAAAGTGCCGTTATAGCCGGAGTTGCTGTCCGCATAATCATAAATGCCGAACGCGGTTCTCGCTTTTCCGTTAAAGTTGATATTTTGAGTCAATGCGGCATTTGCCGTGCTGTTGCCCGCATTCACGAATTGTGCAAACCATTCAAATTCCGCCGCGTCGGAAATCATATACACGCCGTTTTCCTCCGCCGGCTGAGTTACGGTTGTGCCGTCCCATGCTTCGCCCGCATACGTCAATTCAACTTCAATAACCGCATCCGCGGATGCCGTGAAGCTGCCGTTTGCCGTCACATAATTCGCCGCCGAAACCGTATAGCTGTAAACTTCGCCTTTCGGAAGCACAAACGCTCCGTTCTCATCAGCCTGCATCTCGCCGCCTGTCGGATGCGTCAGGGTGACGCTCGCTTCCGCAGGAGTAACGGAAAAATTAATCGTGCAGGTCTCAAGCTCCGTCATTGCATCAAGCTCAATTCTCATATCTCCGGAGACAGTGAATTCGCCGCTCTGCATTTGATAGCCGAAGCGGGTAAGGGTATAGGAATAATCTCCCGCCGCAAGTGCATAAACGCTGCTGTTCGCCGTCGGAGTTTCGATATTTCCCTCCGCATTGCGCACCGTCAGCACCGCCAGCGGATCAACATTTTCAAACGTGACCGTGCCAAGGCTCTGCAGCGCAAAGTTTTTGAACCAAACGCAGTCGCTTCCTTTGTCGCCGGAGCTGTCTTTAACATAAGCAAGCGTAACAACGCTCCCCGCAGTGACCGTCTGAGAGTAATTTGTCCAGTCGATCTCCCCGCTGAGAGTTTTTTCCGTGCTTCCGTTAACGGACAGATAGTCGTAGCGTGCTTCCGAGCTTACCTTGTAATCAAACGAAAGGCGCGCATTCGAAACAGCTTCTCCGAACGTTATTGTGATTGTGACAACGGATGATCTCATGCCGCCGCTGGCGGATTTTATTCCGTTTTCACCGTCGGATACGAACTCCGTGCCGCTTTCGCCGGTGAAATTCGTGTTATGGCTGTATTCAACGGATGCAGCATCACCGAGCGGATCGAAAACGGCATCGGGAAAATCGCCCGCTGTTTTCGCCGCGGCAAGGTTCATCTCGCCGATTGCGGCGAAAGGAACTGCACAAAGCAGCATCAAAACCGCTGCAAACAGTGCAATTGTTTTCTTCATAGCAAAAATACCTCCGAAACTTCCGATTTTTGCGCCGAACAAATATGCTCCCTGCAAAAAAGCTCTTAAGCCAAGACCTGTTCTGCGAAAAAGCTGTTCGGCAAACCTCTGATTTTAATATGAGCACGGTGGAATCAACAAACTGACCGGAAAGGCCGCACACGGAATCAAAAAACAGATTCCGCTGCGCACTTGAAAAGTTCTTGCGTGTGACTGAAATTTCAATGTTTTGAATCAGTTTCTGCTTTGCCGAAACCGCACAAAAAATAAGCCATACGGAGATACCGCCCGAAGCTTGCGCTTTATGCGGTGCAAGTATCCTGACTTGTGCTGCGGCAATTGATGTTCACCCGTATTGATTTTCGGCACAAAAATCGAACAGCAAAGCGGAAATTTTTAAATCCGCAAAGCAGCTGCGAACAACCGTCCTGCTGAACGCAAAACGTTTTCGAACCGCTCCCCCGAGCCGAATTTTTGAGCAAAAACCATACGAATGAATTCAACGCCTGCGGATAACGCCTGCCTTCTCACGGTTTGAACACCGTAATGGCGAACTTTTGTTCCCCCGAAAGACTTTCTCAAAAAGGACTTTCAAAAACTTCGGTTCGGCGCACCCTCACACTCACAGTGCCGGTCGCGTGGGCAAAATGCCTCGTTCATTTGAGTCGATGCCTTATCAACGCCCGTTCAGCACGAAAACTCCCATTGAAATGTCGAAGATTCGAACCTTTAATGAGTTCTTTTTCCGTTGTTCCGAACGTTGATCTTTGCAGCAATCGATTACATCGCATAGCTGATATTTATTTTTAACAGAAAGGATATCCCCCTCTGCGACTCGTATTGTAGCAGAGTTGCGGCAAAAAGTCAACACATACCGAGCAAAACTGCCGAACACTTTTTGTTCGTTTACCGATTCGGACATGTTTGCGTAAAAAACATGAAAACATTCTGTTCCGCACCGTTCCTTCCGCCTGCGGCAGCAGTCAAAGAATCGGGCAGTTTTTTTCATATTTCTTTCAAAAGTTCTTGCCGCCGGCGAATTATGTGCTATAATTAAGCAGCACGCCGAACAGTTCGTGCTTTTGCATAAAATGAATTGATTCAACAGGCTGTTTTCAGAAAGCAGCCTCGGTTCGGCGTTCGGTTTGGGTAAAAGCGGTCATTGCATTCACCTTTTGCTTGAAATGTGAATACACTGTTTTCGTGCCTGCGGAGCAGGCGGTTTTGCAAACAGATTGGCTGAGTTTGAAAGGATGATAACATAAAATGAAGATAGCAGTACTTTGCGGCGGCAGGAGCAGCGAGCGGGATGTTTCGCTTTCCACAGGAATTCAGGTTGCGCGTGCGCTGCGCGAAACGGGGCACGATGTTGTGCTTGTTGATGCATGTGTGGATTTCCCGCTTGATTGCAGACCCGAAGAGGTCTTTAAAAAAGCACTGCCGATCGAAAATCACGCCATCGGTGCAGCCGCGCCGTGCGTCAAAAGTTTTTTTGACCGTGCATCGGGTTTTTTCGGCAAAAACGTTCTTGAAATCTGCAAAAGTGCGGATATTGTTTTCAACGCACTGCACGGTGACGAAGGCGAAAACGGCAAATTGCAGGCAGTGTTCGACCTTTTGAACATTTGCTACACCGGTTCCGGTGCGCAGGGCTGCATGCTTGCAATGAACAAGAGCCTTTCAAAGCAGCTTTTCCGCACGCACGGAATTCCGACCCCCGAAGCGGTGATTCTTTCCGAATCGGACAAATGCCGCGCGGCCGAGCTCTGCGAAAAGCTCGGTTTGCCCTGCGTTGTGAAGCCCGCAAGCCTCGGCTCGAGTGTCGGCGTTTCAATCGTCCGCACGAACGATGAATTTTTCGCCGCGCTGGATTCGGCTTTCAGCCTTGAACACACCGTTATCGTTGAAAAATACATCAAAGGGCGCGAGTTCGCCGTCGGTATCGTCGGCAGCAGAGTTCTTCCCGCAATCGAAATAATCCCGAAGCATGGTTTTTACGATTATAAAAACAAATATCAACCGGGCTGCACCGTTGAAATCTGCCCGGCGGATATAGATTCGGACACCGCCGAGCGCATGGCGGAAGCAACCCGCAAAGTCTTCCGTGTTCTCGGTCTCGGCGCATATGCGCGGGCCGACTTTATGGTTGACGAAAACGGGATTTATTGCCTTGAAGCCAACACCCTGCCCGGCATGACGCCCGTCAGCCTGCTTCCGCAGGAAGCTGCGGCCGATAAGCTGGATTTTCCCGCTTTGCTTGAAGCGATTATTAAGGAAAGCCTGCTTTTGAGAGCAACCGAGCGGCGGCATTGACACAGGCTTCCCGATGTTTAAGGGAAGCGTATATACTCCATTTTATAAAAAGTGAGACAGCATACAGCATTATGATTAACCTTACAATTTCCGAAGCCATGACCGCCGCGGACGGTCAGCTTGTTCACTGTGAAGACCCCGCATACATCGGGGATATGTTTATTGAGGGCATCACCCTCGACAGCCGCAAAGTTAAACCCGACTGGCTGTTTATCGCAGATAAGGGCGAGCGGGCGGACGGGCACGATTATGTTGAATCCGCACGGCGCAGCGGTGCCGCCGCAGCAGTGGTTGAACATGAACTTGACATTCCGATTCCGCAGATCCTTGTTGAAAACAGCTTGCGCGCAATGCAGCGCATTGCAGGCTACATACGCGAAAAGAGCGGCGTGAAGGTTATCGGCGTTGTCGGCAGCGTCGGAAAAACAAGCACGCGGCAGATGCTTTCCTGTGTGCTTGAACAAAAATTCAGCGTTCTCAGCACGGAAGGCAATTTCAACAACGAATACGGACTGCCGCAAACGTTTTTCCGTCTCGAACCGCATCACGAGCTTGCGGTTGTTGAAATGGGCATCAGCCACTTCGGCGAAATGGACAGATTGGGCGCAATTGCACGTCCCGATTACGTTGTTTTCACCAATATCGGCAATATGCACCTTGAGAACCTTATCGACCGCAGCGGCGTACTTCGCGCCAAAACCGAGGTTGTGAAGCATATGCCGCATAACGGCAGATTGTTTTTTAATGCGGCGGATGATAAACTGTGTGAATACGCAAAGACCTCACCCATCCCCGTAAAGTTTTACGGCATGGACGAAAGCTTGCCCGTGCATCCCGAAAACATACGCTTCATCGATGCGGCGGAAACCGATTTTGTGCTGAATTATTTCGGAACACGAATCCCCGTTTCAATGCCCGCAGCGGGGCTGCATATGGTTCAAAACGCCGTTGCCGCCGCCGCTGCGGCGCATGAACTCGGGCTGACTGCCGAGCAGGTAAAAGCGGGCATTGAAAGCTTCAGTCCTGTCGGACATCGCTGGCGCGTGCTTTTTGCCTGCTGCCTCCCTGCCGCAAATGCAGCCGCAAATAATGCAGATGCAAATTTCGAGGCAAGCTCCGCTTCCGCCGGCTCCGAAACGTTCACCGTTATTGATGATTGCTATAACGCCGGACCCGATTCCGTCCGCGCCGCGCTCACCGCTCTCGTTTCGGCTGCAAAACCCGGCTGCCGGAAAATCGCAATGCTCGGAGATATGCTCGAATTGGGCGAAAACTCCGCCGCACTGCACAAAAGCCTCGGCGCATATTGCGCCGAATGCGGGCTTGACGCGCTCTTCACCGCAGGCGACCTTGCGTCAGATATTGCTCTCGGTGCGGAAAATGCAGGAATGCGCAACGTTTTCCGCATTTCGAAGGACACGGTGTCAACTGCTCTGCTGCATTTTGCAAAGCCCGGAGACACGGTGCTTGTAAAGGCTTCACGCGGGGCACATTTTGAAAACATTGTTGATGAACTCGGCAATACAAATCTCACAAAATGAGTCTGAACCGAGCGGCTGTGATTTGCCGTTTGTTTTGAATTGTTTTGAACTCGCGGAAATATTTTTATCAAAATCAGAATTGCATAAAAAACGGCCTTCGCCAAAAGAGTTTCCCTTCCGCGAAGGCCGTTTGCCGCATATGCTGCGGCACTGTACCGCTGAATTTCAATCAACCGTGACTCTCAGCTGTCGAAAGCCGATTATTCGATCGTAACCGTGCTTGCAGTCGGAAGTTCTTTCTGTTCCTCCTTGGGGAGAACAATATTAAGAACACCGGATTCATATTTCGCCTTTACATCCTCAGGCTTGATATCTCCGACATAGAAAGTGCGGCTGCATGTGCCGACATAACGTTCACGGCGGATGACACGCCCCTTCTTATCCGCTTCATCTTTGTCGAGATCCTTGTTTGCGCTGACGGTCATATAACCGTCTTTAATCTCAACCTTGATTTCGTCCTTGTTGAACCCGGGCAGATCAACAGCCATTTCGTAGCCGTCCTCTTTTTCGCGGATATCAGTCTTCATAAGGTTCTTTGCGTGCCTGCCGTACAGCGGATTCCTTCCGCCGAAGAAGTCACTGTCAAAAAAATCATCGAACATTTTTTCATTAAATACTACCGGCAACATAGTTAATTTCCTCCAAATATTGATTTTTGATATATGTTAAAGCTTTGCTGCACGGAAAGTTGTTTCCGTGCTCAGGCATCGCTTGCAGAGACGAGAAGCTTTTTTCAGGCCTCTTTGCCCGAAGAAATGCAGGCGCATACGACCAAGCTGATACCCTGCAGAATCAGCACCAGTCCCACGGTTAAACCGACAGCCGCAACGCTTATCCACGGATCCATCATGCATATAATGCCTGCCGCAGTAAACAGAATGCCAATTGCAAGCACCCAACCCCAAGCACGCACACCAAGCGCACGCAGGTCAAAGGCACTTACAAATCTGCCGATACCCGAGAACAAAAGCCAAAGTGTAAACAGCAGGGGCAATGAAAGCAGCGTGAACCATTGGTTGAACAGGAGCAGCAAAGCCATTATAACGGTCAGCACTCCGTTCAGCAGCAGCCAGCCCGAACCCAACAGAGTTTTGCTTGTTCCGGCAAACACGACTATTTCCGCAATGCCTGCCGCAAGCATGAAAAGCCCAAACAGAATCCCGGCGGATACCACCGCGGCATCCTGATTGCAAAGGCAGAACACACCGCCTGCCGTCAGTAAAATTCCCGCTGCAATATCAATTATGCGGATAGCTTTTGTACTCATTATCATTGCCTCTTTTCCTTCAGAGAAGCATCTCCGTAACATCCGTCCGTGCTTCTCTTCTCATTTCTGATGATTATATTTTAATCTTTTGTCTTGAATCGGCAATACGCTGCGGATATAATATTATTGATTTCGTTTGTGCATTCCGCACAAACAGAAGGGATACAGGATTTGATGAATGAAGCCCCGTTTGGAAGCAGTGAAATCGCTGTTTTATTGAACGATTTTTTGTTAAATGATGATATAGCCGGACTTGCAGCCGACGTTGGTCGCCTGCTCGGTTATCCGCTGCTTGTAATTAACGACACCTTTCATGTTGCAGCGTCATACTATCCTGCGAAATTTACCGATTCCGTGTTTATAAATGCTGTTAAGCTCGGCGAAATCACATATGAAGCGGGTGCGCTGATAAGCCAAAGTGAATCCCTTAACGGCGGCTGTGCTGACTACATAAAGCTTTCTGACAGCCCTTTCCTGCGCAGGTTTGCCCCGCTCACATGCTCCGGGGTGCGGCTCGGCTATCTGATATGCGTTGACACGGACGGCTGCATGGCGGACATTCCGCTGCAAACATGGCAAACTGTCGAAAGAGTTCTGGCAAAACAGCTGTTTATCGAAGTCAGCCGCATCGACAAACCTCTCGAAACAACCGAAGAGATACTCATGCATCTGCTCGACGGCGGCTTTCCGTCAGCGCCATATTTCAAACTGCAAACTATAAATACCTACCTCGCGGATTTTCATCCGGCAGCTTTTGCGCTGATCGACCTTTCTGCTTACCACAGCAAATACCTCGGCAAACGATATCTCAAAACGGAGATTTATTCCTGTTTTTCGGACTCTCATGCTTTTGTATATCATGAAAATATTTTTATGTTTCTTCATAATAACTACAGTCGAGCCGAATTAACTGCAATGGCGAAAGAATTTCAGCTTAAAATCATCGTTTCAGACGAGATTGAAAATCTGTTTGACTTGCCTTCACTTTATCAGGCCGCACACGATGCTCTTGAATTGATGACATACGGACAATTCAGCTGCGGCAATGTATGCAGCGTTTCACAGCTGCGCACACCGCTTATGCTGAAACGGCTTGAAGGCAATGAAAACATTATTCCGCCGAAACTGCGTGAACTTGCAGCGCATGACAGAAAAAAAGAAACTCAATACTGCGAAACGCTTTACACATACCTTACATGCAGCTGTTCGCTCAAAAAAACATGCGATATGCTTTTTACGCATCGCAACACCATACTTTACCGCATCAAACGTATCCGTGAGGATTTCGGCATTCCTTTGGATGACCCCGCCTCCCATACGGAGCTTTTGATCGGGACTTCTCTTATTTTACTTAAAACAAAGGGCCCCTTTTTCTTCCGCCCCGTTGATACACCGAACTGCATTCCCATGCCCGACACGGAATGCTGAAACTGTTACCGAGAGTTTTTTGAGGAGGTTTTTAAATGAAGGAGAATCGAAAGTTATTAAAAGAAGTCATCAAAGGAATTAAGCGCGACATGACCGATGAGGACGTGCTTAATCTTCTTGCGGACAGCAAGGTTTCGGAAAATCCGAACCGTGAAAAAGATAAGTACACCGTCGGGCAGCGTGCTGCCGATGCAATTGCAAAGTTTGCGGGAAGCTGGGCATTTATTTTTTCGTTTGCCGGCCTTCTCATTCTGTGGATGCTTGCGAACGTGCTGCTTGCTGCGAAAGCGTTCGATCCCTATCCGTTCATTTTGCTGAACCTTGCCTTATCATGTGTGGCAGCAGTTCAAGCTCCCCTCATAATGATGAGTCAGAACAGGCAGGAAGAAAAGGACAGGCGCAGAGCCGAAAACGATTATAAAGTTAATCTTAAGACCGAAATAATGATAGAAGACCTTTACGACAAAGTCAATGCGATTTTTGCTCTTCAGAAGGAACTTTTAAAGGAACTCCGACTTCAAAATGAAGGAGTAAACCCTGCCGCCCGTCAAACGCAAAATACGATGACACCGCACACTCAAAGCATTGACCCGGAGAGCACAACTGCAATCGAAGCAGTTGTGCAAACAGCCACGGATAACAGCTGAAGACATCCTTTGCCGAAATCGTTTTGCGTTAAAACTCTCGGACAGCGTCCTGCCGTCCGAGAATTGCTTTTTGTTTTTTCAATAACCGAATCGAGATTCCGAAACCTATCAGGTTTTATCCGCATTTCTCACAAAGTCATTGCGGAACGAAGAATCACAAGTGCATCACCGGTTTCGGCTCTGCCGTTGTTATTCATATCCGCAGCGTTCAAGTCAAGCTCATCACCGTCGGCAAGCTGCATTGCATAGCGTATAACGCATAACAAACAATGCGTCCTCATTTGCTCAATTTCACGTTCATCACGGGCAGGGTGGGTGCAATGCCGCAGCGAACAAACTCCTCGCGTATGCCCTCCTGCAAATCGTGGTATAAATCATAATAGTTTTCGGTTCTGCACCAGACGCGGACGGCAAAATTCTGTTTTCCGTCCGTGCAGTCATTCAGGCGGATGAAGGCCGCGGGTTCGTTCAAAGCATATTTCTGCGCCTTTACAACGCGTTCGATTGCAGCATGAACGGCCGAACTGTCCGTGTCGCATCCGGCGGAAACGATGAGGTCAACGCGGCGCGTGTCAAAAGCGGAAGCATTTGTGATGTTTGCATTTGAAAGCCCCGCATTGGGCAAAACAACGCGCTGATTGTCGAATGTTGTGAGCGTTGTGTAAAACACACCGATGCTTTCCACCGTTCCGTTATAGCTTCCCGTTTGGATAACATCACCTACATGGAAGGGTTTGAACGCAAGAATCACGATTCCGCCCGCAAGGTTGGAAAGGCTGCCCTGCAATGCAAGGCCGACTGCGATTGCGGCAGAGCTGATTATTGTTGCAACCGAGGCGAGAGGGATTCCCAAAATGCCTATCACAAGCACGATTATCAGTGCATACAGCAAAAAGCCCGCAAGCCAGCGCACAACGCCGCGCACATCGGGCACGATTTTTTGAAAGGCGCGGCTTTTTTCATAGCGTTTCAAAACAGCTTTTGCAATTTTAAGCCCCAAAAGCAAAACAATGATTGCCGCCGCAAGCCGCAATCCGGAGGTCATTGCAAAATTTCTGACAATTGCCCAAAGTTCATGAAAAATGCCGCCGTTTGCGGCTTTGTCCGCATCAAATAAAAACATTACTGTTCCTCCTGTTTTTTCTTCAAAAGAATTATAGCACCTCCTGCCCGTTATTCAACAGCGGCGCCGCCCCGCATTCAAATATATGTTCGGCCGTATGTTCGGCGCACGGAAACGCAAAAAAGCGGCTCCCCCGCTGTATTGAAGAACCGCTTTCGTATTGTTTAATATTGTCCGTTCAATTACTCATTTCCGTGTTTCGTGTCTTCCTCCCGTTTATGCCGTCGCCCTGCTGATTCGGTTTGTGCGGCACAAAGGCCTCACACGGCAAGCTGCCCGTTCTCATCCTCAATGATTCTGAATATCTGCACCTCGTTGCCCGTCACGGCATCGAGATAAACCGCATAATCGTTGCCGCCGAATCGAACTTTGTATTCATAGCAGAGCTTTTCGGTTTGGTCATCCTGCGGAATGAGCGCAAGGTTCGTTTGCACTATCTCAAGCCCGGGCGCAAGGTTTGTTCGAACATCCTCCTCTGCCGCAAGCACAGCCGGAAAACTGCGCTCGGTGTGACTGAAAAGATAATTTCTCGCATCCGCGCCGATTATTTTTTTCGTGGTTCTGTCTATCCAGATCTTCACAAGATCATTATAGATTATCACATTGTTTCCGCCTGCATTTACCGAACTTTCGGCCGAACTTCCCGAATCCGATGTCTCTGCGTCAATGTTTTCCGTTGCGGCATAGCTTATCAGCACCGCCCCCGGATAATATTGCGCATAGGTTGCACGCATTGCGGGATAACCTTTCGCCGCAAGGAAGTCAAGTCCCGCCGCATTCAGCGCGTCCGTCTCGGACTCGTTCGGCGCATCCTGTGAGTGTCCCTCCGCCGATGTCATGAACCAGAGCAGCTCGCCCCCGCGCACCGTTATCGAAAGGTCAAATTCACGTCCGTCGGCAAACTTTCCCGAAAAATCATAGCTCGGAATTTTGCCGCCGGAGCAGCTTGCAAGTTTCAGATCCGAAGGTTGAGTTTCGCTCCCCGCTCCGCCGAAAAAAGCCTTTGCACGCCGATATGCTTCCGCTTCATCGATCTCAGCACCCGAAAGCCCCTGCGGCTCGCGTTTTTCCGTACTTTCGGAAAACGGGCCGTCGTATATAAGGGTCGGATAGCGCGAATCGGCTTCATCCTGTCCGGCATTTGAGGCGTTTCCGCCATGCGCCGCGTTCGAATTTTCGGATTCAAAGAAATCCTCCGCCGCAATTGCAGCAACGGGAATATCTCCGCTGCTCAGCTTCATTTGCAGTTCCTCGTAAATATTGCCGCTCGCCTCAAACAATGCCGCAAGCTGTTCTCTGTCATCATTCGAAAGCGGCGTACCTCTCAGCACACGCCCCGCAAGCCCTTCCGAATAGTCCGATATGCGCACAAGGAAAGCGTTCAGCTCCGCATTGTCAATATGGGACTGCGGAATCTGTGCCATCAAGCCCACACATATTCCGCTCTCGTGCCTTATATCGTCCAGCGTTGTGCAAAGCGTTGCGGGCGCTTCCGAAATCAGCAGTTTCGAAAGCATGATATTAAGGTTATAAACAGATTCCGTAAGCTCATGATAAGCTGCACGGTACATGTTTTCCGCCGTACGTCTGTAATTTTCGGCAAGCGTCTTCTGCCTGTTGCCCCAAACGGCCGCAATTATCACCGCTGCCGCCAATATCGCCGGAATCAAATACAGAATCAGCGTTCGGAATCCTCCCGAAGCGGCTCCGCGCATTCGCCAACGGTCGAACCCGCCGCCCGAACCGCCTCCGTTCGTTCCTTTCTTTACTGCCTCGGATTGGCGTTCCGCATTCGGTTTTGCTGCTTCCCGCAGTGCGCTGTTCTCATTGCCTTCCGCCGAAAATGCATCACTGTAAAATTCCTCTGCGCGCGGCTCATTCGTAAACTCCGCCGCCGCGCCGGGTATGACCCGCCCGAAAGCTATCGCCTCCTGCATCGGGTTAAGTGTTTCTTCTCTCATAATTCAACGTCACCTTTTGACCTTTTTATGTTCAAAGTTCGGCAGTTTTTCAGCAAAAAGCATGAGCCCCGATGCGCAGCAGAACGGGCCGTGAGAGCATCCATCTGCTTGTTGCGGTCGCAGGATTGTAATAATACAAACATCCGTTGCTCGGATCCCAGCCGTTCATTGCGTCCCGTGCGGCACGGATTGACTCATCATCCGGCGCAAGGTTTATCTGCCCGTCGCTCACGGCGTCAAACGCACCGCTTTGGTAGATAACGCCTGCAATCGTGTTCGGAAACGATGCACTGCGAACGCGGTTCAGCACAACCGCCGCAACCGCGACTTTTCCCTTGTATGGTTCCCCTCTTGCTTCGCCGTGAACAAGGCGCGCAAGCAAATAAAGGTTTCCGTTTGAGGATGCGGCCGAACCGCCGCCCGTTGACGAAGGCAGATTCAAGCCCAGTGCTGCCGCCGTTTTCTGCCCCACAATTCCGTCCGCCGTCAGCCCGTTCCGCTTTTGGAAAGCGCGCACCGCCGATTCGGTTTTTGCGCCGTATACGCCGTCAACCGTTCCGCTGTAATAACCCCAGCTGCGCAGCCTTGTTTGAAGCTGCCGCACAAGGTCGCCGCGGCTTCCGCGCTTCAATGCCTCCGCATTTACCCCGAGCTGCGGCAAAAGCAGGCAGAGCATTGCGGCAATCAGTACCGCTGCCGCAATTTTTTTCAATTGTTTCATATCAAAAATCTCCTGAATTTCATTAATCGGCAGCGTTTTCGGCGTCACTGTTTCATTTGCGGTTTCACACGGAATCCCGTTCCTCGTCGGCCCTTTATCCGAAAAGACTGTGCCAAAACTCCGCAATCAGGCTCCGAAAATGCACTTTCCCGTCCGTCTGACAAGCCGGCGCGCCTGCGGCGGGTTCAACCGTTTCCCTGCTTTCCTCCGCATGTTCATTCTGTGCCGCATCCGCACCGTCGGGAACGCTGCCGCCCGCTTCACTGCCTTTATCATCTATTGTTGCACCGTTCAGGTCAGCTATGCACAGCGGAGGGAACATCAGGCACCACCAGTTTTTGCCGCGTGCTTCGCCGAGCAATATGCGCAGCGCGCGATACTCTCCCGCAGGATAGACCGTTTCCCCGTATTGTTTTTCCGGAAAACCGAATTTGCCGACGGCAAGCTGCGCATCGTATTCCGCTCCGCATTTTTTCAGCGTTCTGCGCACCGTCTGCAAAATTCCGTCCCCGTGTGCCCGAAGAATGCTTTCCGCATCCGCCGCATCAAAAGCATCCGCCGCGCCTGTCTGTTCGCGTTCGTATTCAATCACCGCATCACGCACCGCAAGCTTTACCCTTTGATCCTCCGTCGAATCGCTGTTTGCAAGGATATGAAGGCGAAAGACCGCGCCGTCCCGTTCCGCCGAATAGATATTCGAACCTTCATCCGCCGCACCTGCGGCAGGCCTGTCCGAAATGCTGCGCACGGCAAGCGCAATGATCGGCAATGCCGTGGCGGCAAGCGTCACAATAATTGTGCACAACGCAATTGCCGAACAGAATCTTCCGAACACAACCGCGCTCCTTTTTTCGTTTTTTTCCTGTTTTTTCATTTGAAAATCCTCCTTGAACGAAATTATCTCCGTGATTTCAGTATTGACAAAAGCGGGTTGAATCATGCATACTGAACACATCGGTTCGTGCCGTGCGGAAAGATTCTGTTTTTACCGAATCATCCCGTTTTTGCCGAACGCAGGAAAAAACCTGTTAAAAAGTTGAAAATATTTTTCCCGAAAACATTTTCGGTGATTAAATTTGATTAAAGAAAGGCTTATTGCATGACGGAACAAAGAATAATCCTCAATGCACCCGCAAAGATTAACCTGACCCTTGAAGTGCTGAAAAAACGCACGGACGGCTATCACGATCTCCGAACCGTCATGCACAGCATCGATGTTTGCGATACTGTGACCGTTGAACTCTCGGAAGCAAACGACGGCGGCATTATTGTTGAATGCACAACTCCGCTTCCGCCCGTCAACACTGCATTCACCGCAGCACGTCTTTTTCAGGAAAAAACGGGCTGCGGCGGTGTGCGCATTCAAATAAAAAAGCGTATTCCGTCCGAAGCGGGTCTCGGCGGCGCAAGTGCGGATGCTGCGGCGGTGCTTCACGGCATGCAGCAGCTTTTCGGCAGCATAAGCAGAGACGAGCTTTATGATATTGCAAAACGCGTCGGTGCGGATGTTCCGTTCTGTCTGCACGGCGGCTGTGCCCTTTGTGAAGGCATCGGTGAAAAGCTGACCCCCGCTCCCTCTGCCGCACTCCCCCTTCTGCTTGTGCGCGGTAATCGCGGCATTTCAACCGGAGCGCTGTTCCGCTCCCTCGACCTCGGCAAAAAGCCCGCACGCACATGCAATCCGAGTTCCGCCATGCTGAACGCACTTGAACAAGGTTCGCCCGCGGATATTGCCGCAGCGCTTCAAAACGATTTGCTGCCCGCCGCAGTCGGCTTTGCGCCGGAGATTGACCGTTATATTGCAGCAATGCGGAATGCAGGCGCACTCGGTGCCTCAATGACGGGCAGCGGTTCTGTCGTGTTCGGAATATTTTCGGACATGGATTCGGCGAAACGCGCAGAAAGAGCATTTTGGGACTGCCCGGTTCATATCGTGTGCGAAACAATGAGTCGGCAGCCGTTTGAGGCGCATTAAAAACGCAAACTTGTTATGCAGGGGCTGCATCGGACATTAATCGGAATTTGAACGGAGTTAAAAGCTTTTGATATGCAAAAAACAGCACCTCAAACAAGGTGCTGTTTTTTTTGGCGCGCCCAGCAGGATTTGAACCTGCGACCTACCGGTTCGTAGCCGGGCACTCTATCCGCTGAGCTATGGGCGCATCCGTATTAAGTTCAGTGCGTTCTTCAACGTACCTGCTTATTATACTCATTTGATACGGCATTGTCAAGGGTTTCAGAGATATATTTTAGCAAATTGATTCTGCCCCGCCGATCGAACCGATATCCCGCTCATGCACCGATGAGCTTTTGGTCAAATGCAAACAAAGCTTCGTTAATTTCATAGATATTATAATTTCCGTGATTTATAAAATACTCAACAATGATATCGAACTTATTCGAGCGTGACAGGGCGAATCCCGCTTTCATGAGCATTTCGCGCACCTCCGCAATCGGAAGTTCAAGCGCAAGCGCAAACGCAACTGCTGTTGTTTTTGAGGGTTTATAAAGCCTGTCCGAACGAATTTTTGAAAAAAGCTTTCTGTCCACATTCGCCTTCTTGTAACATTCGGCATCGGTCATTCCCGACTCATCGATTTTCCGAAGGAGCATTTCCGAAAAACTTTCATCGATTTGCTTCAATGCCTCTTCAAGGGAAATTGCGGGCGCATAATCAAACATCGGAGGAAATATTGCCGACTTTTCTTCCGCCGCTTCATCGGGCGCCGACTCTGCATCAATCGACGCAAAACGCTCCGCGCCGTGCAAAGAGGCTTTGGACTTAAGTCGGGGCAGTCTTCGCCTTGCTTTTCCGCCGCGCACGAACCGCGCTTCATCCTCATATGCAAACCGACCCGGGGCGGCACCCGTCGGCGCACATGCCGAAAGTTCCTCTGTGTCGGTTGTATCGGTCAGGAAGCTGTCATTTATGTATTTCGAAATATCTCTTCGCAGGCCGTCTTCAAGCGGAAATTCCGAGCGGTTGTAAATCACAAGACAGACGAGCATCTCATTTTCGGCAAGGAAATCCCGAATTGCATCAACGGCAATTCGCAGCGCGATTTGTTTCGGGCAGCCGAAAATTCCGGAAGAAATGAGCGGAAAAGCTATCGATTCACATCCGCGTTCCCTTGCTGCCTCAAGGGCATTCAAATAACATGAGCGCAGCAATGCCGGTTCGCCCTCTTTTCCGCCGAACCAGCGCGGACCCACGGCATGAATCACATATTTGCAGGGAAGATCATATCCCGCCGTGACCTTAACTTTGCCCGTTTCGCAGCCGCCGAGCTTTCTGCATTCCGCAAGAAGACCCTTTCCCGCCGCACGATGAATGCAGCCGTCCACCCCGCCCCCGCCGAGCAGCGAGTTGTTTGCGGCATTCACTATTGCGTCAACTCTCATTTCGGTTATATCATTTTCAACAATTTGCAGCGGCATGGCAAACCTCCTTTTATGGAATTGGGTTTATTTGCTTTTCGGCCCTTACGCATTGCAACGTCTGCTTTATCTGCGCCGTTATTATACTACCATACACCGAAACACATTTCAATAACAATCCTCCGACATGCGGGAAGTTTCCTCCGATCCGCTTTAAAAGCTGCCGCATTATGCTTTAGAATAACGGGTGACGAAAAAAACATGCGCTGTTATGAAGCAGCTTTCGGCGAAAAAACATGTGCTGCCGCGGAGCGGCTTCCGCAGCACTGCATGCCGTGCATTTTGCGGCTGCTTACGCAATAGAATTACGGAGGAAAAAATCAATGGAAACACAAAAGCCGAAAACTTACGGCTACGCCCGCGTCTCAGGCGCGGATCAGAACGAGGCGCGTCAGCTGACCGCCTTTCAGGAACTCGGCATTCCGCCCGAATGCATTTTCACGGATAAACAGTCCGGCAAGGATTTCAATCGACCGCAATACAGGCGGCTTGTGAAAAAGCTTCGCCCCGGTGACCTGCTGTATGTGCTGAGCATCGACCGACTCGGCAGGGATTACGAGGAAATCGGGCGGCAATGGCGCATTTTGACAAAGGAAAAATGTGTTGACATCTGCGTAATTGACATGCCTCTGCTGGACACGCGGCAGGGCAAGGATCTTATGGGAACGTTCATTGCGGATCTCGTGCTTCAAATTCTTTCATTCGTTGCACAAAGCGAACGTGAAAACATCAAAAAGAGGCAGGCGCAGGGTATCGCCGCCGCAAAGCAGCGCGGGGTTCGGTTCGGAAGGCCGGAAAAACCCCTCCCGGATGATTTCGGAGAACTCGTGCTGCGTTGGGAAAGCAAGGATCTGTCATTTGAAGCCGTTCTTCGAATGTGCGGCATGAGTCAGGCAACGTTCTATCGGCGTCTGCGCGACTTTCGGAGCGAGTCCGAAGAACCCCGCGACGATTCGTAATGAATTCACAACAAAAAAGGAACCTTTATCAAAAAGTGTACTTTCCGACAGCGGTTCCGATATAACGATTATACAACCATAAACAAGTTAAGTCAAGCATTTCGACACCGTTTCAGTGAATTTTTTCAGTTTCACTTCTCCCAACCTGATAAATTGACAACCGAATATTATCGAAATATTCTCTCTCAAAAAGTACACCTTTTGAAGCAGGGTTTTGATTACTCGCACCTTAAATCCGAAAGGGGGAACACATTTTGACCAAGAGAACCGTTGAGAGTGCCTGCGGCAATTGTCGTTTAAAGGGCAGTTTGCCTTTTATTGCTATGCTTTTGGGTGCGCTCATACTCGCTGCATCGTTCCTTTTGCCGTTCGGAACGGCAAGGAAGGAATATCGTGAATGGCTGTCCGCAGCGCCGGACAGGGTTTACGATGAGGAACTCAACATGACCCGCAGAGATGCAATCAATCTTTCGCTGATTGAACTTGCACGCGCATTCGGCAAAGCGGGCAATTTAGACAGCAGCTTTTCAATGGGTACCATTATCGCTGCCGCTGTATTCGCTTTGCTGACGCTTCTGTTCGCCGTGCTTAAAAAGCCGATACCCGCAATCGTGTTCACAATGCTTGCGCTCGGCGCGTTTCTGCTGATTCTGAAGGATTTTGACCTTCGCGGTACATTTTCCGAAAGCAGCAACTATAAGCTCGGCTGCGCATGTTGGTTTGCGTTCATCGGAATTGCAGCCGAAATGTTTGGCTCAATACTGACGCTTGCCGAGAGGGCAAAAATGAAAAAACTTCACATAATCGACGGCAGTGCCGCAGCAAATTTTGCCGGTGCCGCCGATGAATCCGAGAAGGGAGAATAATAATGAGTGGATTTTTTAAAGGATTTTTCAAGTTCCTTGCAGTGCTTGTCATTGCTGCCGCCGTTGTTGTCTGCGTTATCGTTTTATGCGTGTCGAAGTCCCAAAAGGACTCTGAGCCTTCGGGATCATCGAACAGCGCACAAACCGAGACTGTCCGAACCGAAAAGCCGCGTACTTCCGATAAAACGGAGCAATCCGGCAAGGATGATAAGGACAGCAGCAAGCCTACGGAAAAACCGGCTGCTTCCGACGGTGTTGACCCGGATTTTCGCGCCGCAATGGATGAGTATGAAGCTTTCATCGATGAATACGTAACATTTATTAAGAAGTACGAAGAAGAGGGCAAACCCGCATCCATGCTTGCCGACTACACAAAGATGATGACCCAATACTCCGAATTTGCCGCGGCAATGGCTGAGTATGAAAGTGAAGAGCTTTCCGATGCCGATGCGGCATATCTCATTCAGGTTAACGCCCGTGTACAGGCAAAACTGCTGACATTGAACTGAACCCTGTCAGCGTTATCACACACAAACGACCATGCAGCTGCGTTCCGAACCGATTCGTGCAGCAAATCACGAATGCCGGGGAACGCAGCCGCAAACATCATTAAAACATATCAATTAAACGGAGGAAATTAATCATGTTAAAGAAAATTCTCGCAATGCTGCTGGCATTTGTAATGATGCTCAGCCTTACCGCCTGCGGCGGAAACAAACCCACAGACAACGACGCCGAACCCGATGACGGAAAAAAACAGGAGCGGGTGACCGAGGAGCCGAAGGAAACCGAGGAGCCGAAGGAAACAGAGGAGCCGAAGGAAACAGAGGAGCCGGAAGAAACCGAAGAACCCACCGAAGAGCCCACCGAAGAACCCGAAGAGGTCAGTGCAGATTTTCGAGACGTTATGGATGAATACGAAAAATTCATCGACAAATATGTGAAGTTCATGAAGAAGTACGAAGAAGAGGGTCGTCCCCTTTCCATGCTTTCCGAATACACCGAGCTGATGACCCAATATACGGAATTTGCCGAAACAATGGCTGCCTATAACGGGGATAATCTGTCCGTCGCGGATTATGCATACTACCTTGAGGTTATGAACCGCGTGAATCAGAAATTGCTTGAGTTGAACTGATGCTCCGAAACGGACTAAACCGGCTTTTACAAGCAAACAAAAGTAACCCCGCCTTATTCCGCCCGCATGAGCCGAGCTGCGGTGCGGGCGGAAACGCAGGCGCAACCAATCAAAATTTAATTAATCAATCGGAGGAAAAATTATGTTCAAAAAAATTATCGCAGTCCTGCTTGCAGTACTTATGATAACAGGCCTTGTCGGCTGCGGAGGGGAAAAGCCCAAAGATGAAAACAAGGGCAACGATAAACCCAAAACAAGCGATACCACTGATGCGCCCGTTGAAACCGACGAACCCGAACCCACCGTTGACCCGCATGATGTCGGCGAAAAGCTTGCTGAGTTCAATCCGACGGGAACGGTTGAAGAAACGGTTCTGTTTGATAACGAAATCTCAAAAATAACTCTCAAAAGTCTTGAATATACCGACTATGAGGCAATCTTCAACCTTTCAATCGAGAACAAAACGGACGGAGAACTCGACTACAGCTGCGGCTCCGTCGGGTATTGTGTCAACTCCGTGAACGGCTACATGGTAAGTGAAGGATTCATGAATTGTCAGGTTCCCGCAAACACGACCCAGGACGAATCCTTTGATATGTCTTTCTACTCGCTTAAGCAGCACGGGATTTTTGAAATAGCGGACTTTGAAATCGGTTTTTCAATTACGGACGAGGAATACAACAAGACGTATACGGGGCCGCTCGCAGTCAAAACATCCATCGCAGACGGCTATGACTACAGCAAGCACAGCTTTGCAAACACGGCCGCAACGCAGGCTGCGCAGAACACCTATCATTACAACATCGATTATTTTGCAGCTGATGAACTGTATAATGAAGGCGGAATCCGTCTCGTTACGGAGGTATTGTACACCAATGACGAAAATGAGCAGTATTTAATGCTCGAGTTTGAAAATAACTCCGATATTGCAGCAACGATTAGCATTTCGCAGCTTACGGTCAATGGTTTGCTGATAAACGACAGCTCTTGCGCTGTTGAAACCCCCAACCCCGGCAAACGCACCATTATTAAAGTAGACACACGAGACATGCTTGCAGATCCCGCTTGCGCAAGCGCACTCAATGCTGCACGAATGAACACCGTTTCCTTCAGCGTTGAAGCCTATGATGAGAATTATAACACTATCGCCGACGGTAAAACGGTTTCAATGAAGACTTCGGATGACACAGCTTCCTTCGATTCAACAGGAACTGAAGTTTTTAACAGTGACGGGATCAGCATTACTGCAAAACCTGCAATCGACCCAATCAGTGAATATCACTCTGATATTATCGTTGCTCTGCTGTTGAAGAATAACAGCGGTGAACAAATTTCGGTGGAATATATTCGCGACACTCTCAAAATAAACGGAATTGCCTGCGATAGCACTATTTATCCGAACGAAACGCCCAACGGCACAACTTCCGTTTTCTTTGTCGAAATCGATGAAAGCTTTCTTGAGGAAAACAGCTTAAGTGCTGCTTCTCAAATCAGCTCAGTTGAATTCGAACTGAAAATCAGCGATTCCGACGGCTCGGTTATCAGCGAACCGACGATTAGCATTCAGTTCTGATTCAGCACGTTTCAATCTTGCGGGAAGGAGGCTCTCCATGGCAAGACAAACGCGCAGCGACAAAACGATCGGCGCAGTACGCCGTGAAGCCGAGAAAAAAGGCAAAAAGCGGTAAAGCCTTAACCGCACAGTCTCCATCGGGTTCACCCCGTCGTCCGCATCACATCGGCTTGACGATGTAATGCAAAAGCGGCTGCTGCATAAGTCCCAAAACAAAACCGGGCAACTCAAGAAGGGTTGTCCGGTTTGCTGCATTCGCGCATAATTAATTTGCATAAAACCCAACAAAAAGCGGATTAATTGTAAAAAACAACAAGCTGCCTTTCCGATAAATGCAGCAGCCGATTTGCCGGAACGATTCGGTATTTCGGACGGCAGGAACAGCCGCAGTGCTCGGGACGAGGTTAAAGTGCTTGACTTAACTTGTTTTTTATTGTATAATTATTATGTTAGGATTGCTGTAGAAAAATATATATTTATGCCGGACTTTAGTCGCTCGCAGTTTAAATCCGAAGGGGGGGAACACATTTCGGTCAAGAAAACCGTTGATTGGTCTGCAGCAGTTTAACCGATTGCATAACGATGTTTGCCAAACAATCCGATTTTGCCGCAGTAACGGTTGAATTCAAAAGCAAAGACTTATCCGATGCCATTGAACCGAACCATGCCGGCATTATCACACCCAAACGCCCGTGAGTCCGCGATCTACGCAGTTTCATACCGCAAATCACGGACGCAGGGAACGAACTGCAACTACTCTTGAGAAGTACCCATTGAACGGAGGAATTAACCATGTTTAAAAAAACTCTCGCAATGCTGCTGGCACTTTTAATGATGCTCAGCCTTGCCGCGTGTGTCATAAACATACACGACGGCGATCCTGATGACGGCAAGAAGCAAGAGCAGACAACCCAAGATCCCGATCCCACCAAAGACCCCGAACGAACCGGTGAACCGCAGGAAACGGAAGATCCTGCCGATGCTAAATTCGATGAATTCAAGAAAACCGCGACCATCGAGGAAACCGTACTCTATAATGATAACGGTATTGTAATCACGGCAAAGGATCTCACCTACGAAGACAGCGGAGTAACTCTCAACTTGCTGCTTGAAAACAATCGTGATGAAGAGCTCAGTTTCTCATCCGTTAATAGCACCTCGGTGAACGGGTACATGCTGTACGGAGGAAATCTGAACTGTGACGTTGCTGCCGGTGAGAAAGCTGACGGAGAAATGTATATCAGCTACAATGAAATGAGACTGCACGGAATTTATGAACTTGCTGAGTTGGGGCTTCAATTCACAGTTGAAGATTACTCCGATTTTAAAGCGGAAACCGATTTCGTTATTCTCAAAACTTCCGCTTTCGACTCATACACGTTCAACCCCAACGGCTTTCAAGATACTGTAACAAGCAATGCTGCAAAGAACGAACTCGACTACAGCGTTGATTTTTTCGGCACCGAGGAACTCTATAACTCTTCCGGAATCCGCCTCGTTTCACAGACAATGATTTCCGAAGATCATGGAATGAAGTTGTATCTTGAATTTGTAAATGATTCGCGCGATACAATTCTCATAAATATCAACCGCATTGCTCTGAACGGACTTGTTATCAACAGCAGCTACCTGGCGGAGTCGGAACCGATCCGTCCGTCAACGCATCGTGCCGTTACTGTAAATCTCAGCCCCTGGCACGAAGAGGAATACCGCGGTGTTCTCGGCATCACCGAAATCGGCTCCGTTTCGTTTGATCTTATCCTCGAAAATACTATTTATGATGTCATAGACAAGGAGCGTGTCAACGTAAACGTTTCCGATGCTTCCGCTTCATTCGATAAAACAGGAATCGAAGCATATAACGATTATGGGATTCGTCTTGTGTTCAAGGGGTTCGCTAAAGATCCGTACGGATTAACCGATCGTATCAGTGCCTTGTTTATAGTCGAAAACACAGGGGAAGAAGGACTAATTGTTGGTTTTGAGGGTGAGTATGTCTCGATAAACGAATTACTGTCAGGTGCCTATGGCAACTCGCAAATCCTCCTGAACGGAGAATTTGCGATTCTTGACATCGAAATCACCAATGAGCTCGATATCAGCGACTTTTCCGAAATTACAGGGCTGGAATTTGAGCTTGTCATTCAAGATGAGAACTACAGTCAAATCAGCGAACCGACAATATCCGTTCATTTCTGATTCTGTCCACTTCAATGTTTTAGAAAGGAGGTTCTCCATGGCAAGACAAACGCGCAGCGACTGCACCGTCGGCGCATTTGAAAAAAAGTACGGCCTGCCCCCGGGCACAATCCGAAACAAAGACGGGCGAGATACTCGCAGCGACAAAAAGATCGGCACCATACGCCGTGAAGGCGAGAAAAAAGGCGGAAAGCGGTAAAGCCTTAACCGCACAGTCTCCATCGGGTTCACCCCGTCGTCCGCGGTACATCGGCGAAGCCGATGTACCGCGCAAGCCCCCGACAAATTGTCGGGGGCTTGATTTATAGGCTCGGTCGATTTCGTTTTTTGAAAAAAACGTCTCGACTTCACTTTTTTTCAGATTGGCAGCTCTTAATAGCTCTTTGCAAAATACGTCATTGCCTTTGCTTTTTTGCCGCAGCAAACACAGGTATCGCTGCCTATATCGTCGGCATCAAAGGGCATGCAGCGGGTGGTTGCGCCTGTCATTTCCTTAATTTTATCCTCACATGCACGGTCACCGCACCACATTGCCTTTACAAATCCATTTTGAACACCCGCATTAAGCTCGTCCATATTCTTTGCAACGACAGTATGCATAACACGATTTTCTTTTGCGCGGTTATACATATCGTTCTGCACGGTATCAAACAGCTGTTTGAGCGTGTCTGCAAGGCCGTCGATGGAAACGAAGAGTTTTTCGTGCGTATCGCGGCGAACAAGAACAACCTGATTGTTTTCGATGTCCTTCGGACCGATTTCAAGACGAACGGGTACGCCCTTCATCTCCCACTGGTTGAACTTCCAACCCGCGCTCTGGTCGCTGTCGTCGAGTTCAACGCGAATACCTGCATCGGAAAGCATTTTCTTCAGCTCATATGCCTTGTCGAGAACGCCGGGCTTATGCTGTGCAATGGGCAGTATGATGAGCTGCACGGGCGCAATGCGCGGCGGGAACATAAGCCCGCGGTCATCGCCGTGAGTCATGATAAGGCCGCCGATCATGCGGGTGCTGACGCCCCAGCTCGTTGTGAAGCAGTATTCATGCCTGCCCTCGCGGCTGAGATAAGTGATGTCATATGCCTTTGCAAAATGGTCGCCGAGATTATGACTCGTTCCCATCTGCAAAGCTTTTCCGTCCTGCATCATCGCCTCAAGGGTATAGGTTGCTTCCGCTCCCGCAAATTTCTCTTTTTCGCTCTTTCTGCCGCAGATAACGGGAATTGCAAGCACGTTCTCCATAAATTCACGGTAAACTTCAAGCATACGCTCGGTTTCTTCCTGTGCTTCCTCGGCGGTTGCGTGCGCGGTGTGGCCCTCCTGCCAGAGGAATTCGCTCGTGCGCAGGAAGGGGCGGGTGTTCTTTTCCCATCTTACAACGTTTGCCCACTGGTTATAGAGCAGAGGTAAATCACGGTAGGACTGGATCCATTTTGAATACATTGAGCATATGATAGTCTCACTCGTGGGGCGAACGCAGAGACGCTCCGCAAGCTTTTCTTCACCGCCCTGAGTGACCCATGCAACCTCGGGCGCAAAGCCTTCAACATGGTCCTTCTCTTTTTGGAGCAGATGTTCGGGGATGAACAGCGGGAAATACGCGTTTTTATGCCCTGTCGCCTTAAAGCGCGTATCAAGTTCATGCTGCATAAGTTCCCACACGGCGTAACCGTAGGGTTTTATGACCATGCAGCCCTTAACCTCGGAATAGTCAACCATGTCGGACTTCAGAATGATATCCGTGTACCACTGCGGAAAATCTTCGGTTCGGGACGCGATATGCGTAACGAATTCTTCTTTTTGTTTTGCCATTGAAATATTTCCTCCGTTGTTATTAATATTTCCGTTAAGAATAATAAAAGCATCTGACTTTTGCTTAAAAAAAGCACCCGTGCGAAAAAATTCACAAGGGCGCGTTAAGCACTGTACCACCTTATTTCGCGAAATGGCAGCCACTCCGCCTCGAAAGTTGTAACGCACTTCTGCGCAGAAAATTGCGGAACACTGCAAGCCGCAAAACGGCTCAATGCACTTTACTTTTCCGTGCTCATGGGCGGGATAACCGAACGCGGACATCTGCTCGCACCTAATGCAGACTCTCTGTGCTCCGTTGAGCGCGGTTTTTGCCCATTCATCGCAAAAAATCAATTGACAGCCTATTATAACATTCACCGGAGGCCGTGTCAATGCAGAAAAATGCAGGATTCGGTATTATTAAAAGCATTAAGCTTCCGCACCTGTCCGCATTTTATTTTCCGTTTTCGGGTTTTAAATATATCTTTGTTTTCCCTTCCGTTCCTGTTATAATTACCTTAAAATGAAGTTCGTCCGCATTTGCGGTGAAACAGGCAGGATATTTATGAAAAAGCTTGCAATCGGAATTCTTGCGCATGTTGACGCAGGCAAAACAACATTATGCGAAGCACTGCTCTACCTCAGCGGCGCGATAAGAAAGCGCGGCAGGGTGGACAGGGGTGATGCATACCTCGACACGCACACTCTTGAAAAGGCGCGCGGAATAACGATATTTTCAAAGCAGGCAAAATTCAATTATAATAATACAGAGTTCACTGTGGTTGACACGCCCGGGCATGTTGATTTTTCTGCCGAAGCGGAACGCGCGCTGAGCGTACTTGATTACGCGGTGCTTGTTGTAAGCGGCACCGACGGAGTTCAGTCCCATACCGAAACCCTTTGGAAGCTTTTGCGCAGATACAGCATCCCGACATTCATTTTCATCAATAAAACAGACATAATGCAACGAAACCGCAGCGAACTTATCGAAGAGATTCAGCGGCGGCTTTCGGAAAGATGCATTGCATTTGAACCCTGCGAAGGTACAGACTCCGAATTCTGCAAAAGCGAAGCTTTCTTTGAAAATCTTGCTCTTGCCGATGATGAGCTTTTTGAAAAGCATTCTGAGGAACAAATTACCGATGCGGACATTGCCGCCGCAATTTCGGAACGGAGAATTTTCCCCTGCCTTTTCGGTTCGGCGCTGAAAACGGACGGTGTTTCCGACTTTATCGCCTGCCTTTCGCATTATTCACGCGAGCGCGGGTTTAAAAAGGATTTTGCGGCAAGAGTTTATAAAATCACCTACGATCCGCAGGGAACGCGCCTGACACATATCCGTCTCACGGGCGGAAGTCTGTCCCCGCGCACTGCCGTTGCCTATACCGCGCGGAACGGCGAACGACTGACCGAAAAAATTGCCCGCATAGTGTTCTGTTCCGGTGCAAAATTCACTCAAACCGAACGCGCCGAATGCGGCGATCTTGCGGCCGTTTCCGGACTTTCCGCAACGTACCCCGGGCAGGGCTTGGGCGATGAGGATTCCGCACTTCCTCCGCTGCTTGAACCTGTTCTGAGCTATCGAATTCTTCTTCCCTCCGATTGCGATGCGCGAACATTCCTTCCGAAACTCAAACGGCTGGAGGACGAGGACCCGACGCTGAAACTCGACAAAACCGATAATGTGCACGAACTTCAGGCAAGGCTGATGGGAGAAATGCAGATTGAAATTCTGAAAAAGCTTATTTCGGAGCGGTTCGGCGTTGAAATTTCGGTTGATGACGGGCGAATTTTATACCGCGAAACGATTCTTGCCCCTGTTGAAGGTGTCGGGCATTTTGAACCGCTGCGGCATTACGCGGAAGTTCATCTGCTGTTGGAGCCACTGCCCGCGGGGAGCGGGCTTGTTTTCGCCTCCGCATGTGCGCCTAATTCACTCGATCCGGATATTCAAAGGCTTGTGCTGGCGCATCTCCGCGAAAGAATTCATCTCGGTGTGCTGACAGGTTCACCGATAACGGACATGAAGCTGACCCTCGTTGCGGGGCGGGCGAGCCTTCACCATACCGAAGGCGGCGATTTCCGACAGGCAACCTATCGCGCCGTACGGCAGGGATTGATGTGCGCGCAAAGCATCCTGTTGGAGCCCTTCTACTCGTTCCGACTTGAACTCCCGCGTGAAAACCTCGGCAGAGCAATAAACGACATTCGCGGCATGGGCGGCAGTTTTTCCGCGCCCGAAGAAGGCGCCGACGGCGAAAGCTGCGCATTCTGCGGCACTGCGCCCGTCTCCGCCATGCGCGGCTACACGCGTGAGCTTGCGGCATACACACGCGGCAGAGGGCGGCTCGGCTGTGAATTTTCGCACTACGGGCAATGCCGAAATGCCGAAAGCGTAATCGCGCAATTCGCCTATGACCCGGAGCGTGACCTTGAAAATACTCCCGATTCAGTTTTCTGCTCCCACGGCGCAGGAGTCATTGTTAAATGGAATGACGTTCGGAACTATATGCATATTGATACCGGGCTGAACCTTACAGGCACTCCGCGCCCGAGCGACTCCGTGCCGCACGAATCGGATAATCACCGTGCCGTAAACCCGAAAGTGCTTTCCCGCAATTTGAACGTTGACGAAAAGGAGCTTGAAGCCATCATGCTCCGTGAATTCGGCCCGATTAAGCGGCCGGAGTACAAACGCCCCGCGCAAAACGGAGATTCGGATTCAAAATTTAAAAGCTCCGAGCCTGCCGAACCCAAAAAGAAGGATTACCTCATTGTTGACGGATATAACATCATATTCGCATGGGAAGGGCTGAATAAGCTTGCAAAAAGCGATATCGCCGCCGCGCGAAAAAAACTGATGGACATCCTCAGCAACTATTGCGCATACAAAAAGAACGAGGTCATACTCGTTTTTGACGGCTATAAACTGAAGGGCAATGCCGGAGAGCGTTTCAATTATCATTCTCTGCGCGTTGCATACACAAAGGAAAACGAAACGGCCGATATGTTCATCGAGCGGCTGATATTCGAAATCGGAAAAAACTACTCCGTTCGCGTTGCAACGGGCGACGGAATGATTCAGCTTG